>Ga0307477_10000557_pt1 | contig 40478 bp, 33 predicted proteins | sample atmos_gasesECM2C_FD_203316 | JGI IMG/M metagenome (GOLD analysis project Ga0307477, IMG submission 203316) | Hardwood forest soil microbial communities from Morgan-Monroe State Forest, Indiana, United States - atmos_gasesECM2C_515 | ecosystem: Environmental > Terrestrial > Soil > Temperate... | reverse complement strand
GCCGCTGAAAATCACCAGGCCCATGGCGAAGCGGGCGACGGCGCCGGCGCCTGTCGATATCAGCAGGGGCACGACGCCCAAAACCATCGCCGCCGTGGTCATCAGGATCGGCCGCAAACGGATGCCGGCTGCGAGTTCCACGGCATCGCGCTTGGCATGGCCTTCGCGCTGCAGCCGGTTCGCCACGTCGACAATCAGGATTCCGTGTTTGCTGATCAGCCCCATCAGCGTCACGATACCGACCAACGTGTAGATATTCAGAGTCGCGCCGCCGAATTGCATGACATTCGGGAAAAAGACATGCAGGCCGCCGACCAGGTGGACCGCGGCCATGGCGCCCGCAATCGACATCGGCACCGCGATCAGAATGATGAATGGATCGCGAAAACTCTCAAAAAGCGCCGCCAAGACGAGAAAAATGATGATCGCCGCGAACAGCAACAGCGTCAGAAACCCGCTCGATTCCTGGACGAATTGGCGCGAGACTCCCGCATAATCGATGATATAGCCCTGCGGCAGCGTGCGCGCGGCGATCTGCTTAAGGAGCGCGAGCGTGTCACCCTGAGTCATTCCCATTCCCATTTGCGCGTTGATCGTTGCCGCATTGAGCTGCTGGAAATGGGGAAGCGATTCGGGCGTAGTGCTCTGGGTGATTTTCGCGATGGTGGAAAGCGGAACTAGGGTGCCGTTGGGCGCGCGGATATAATAGTCGAGGATTTGACCCGCATTGAGCCGGAAGGGCTGATCGGCCTGCGCCATTACCCGATAGGACCGCCCCTCCATGCTGAAATAATTGACGTAGCCGCCGCCCAGCATCGCGGAAAGGGCGTTTCCGACATCGCTCATGGAAAGCCCCATCAGCGCGGCCTTGTCGCGATCGATGTCGACCGAGACTTGCGGCCGGTCCAGCTTCAGATCGGTATCCAGGTAAAACGGGAAGCGTCCGGTTTTGCGGACTTCGTCCAGAAAACCCTGCACGACCTGATTGAGGCGATCGTAGGATTCGGTGGTGCTGATGACAAATTGAACGGGCGCGCCGAAATTCCCCGGCAAGGGCGGCGGCTGCGCCACGAGAAAATTGTTGAACACCGGGAATTGCGTGAGCTCGCCTTGCACGGCCTGCTGGACTTGCGCCGAATTCTGGGGGCGTTCGTCCCAAGGCTTCAAAGCGACAAATTTAAACAGCTGACCCGGCGAGTCCAACTGGAAGAGAAAATCGAGATTAGGGTTGGATTTGAGATGGTCGTAAACCGCGCTGGAAAATTTCTCGAACTGCGTGACTGATGCTGTGGGCGAAGGCGGCCCGAAGGCGAAGATGAAGCCCTGATCTTCCTGCGGAGCGAGTTCCTGCTGCGTGGTCATCCACAGGCTGGCAGTGCCAAGAACGACGACCAACGCGAAAACCACGGTCACGGGGACGTAGTTCAGCACGCCATTCAGGCGGCGCGCATAGAAGTCATGCAATCTTTCGAAGCGCCTATCGATGAATCGGGTGATACGCGCTTCGAGTCCCGTATCGTCATCGCGATGCGGCTTCAAAAGCCGTGAACACATCATTGGCGAGAGCGTCAGCGCGATAATCGTCGAGATCACGATCGTGCCGACCAGAGTAAAGGCAAATTCGATGAAAAGCGCTCCGGTCAATCCGCCTTGGAAGGCAATCGGCAAGTAAACCGCAACCAGGACGGCCACCATGGCGAGAATCGGGCCGCCCAATTCGCGCGCGGCCTGCAGCGCGGCATCGAACGGTTTAGCGCCTTCATTGATGTGCCGGTACACGTTCTCGACCACAATGATCGCGTCATCGACGACAAGACCAATGGCAAGCACCATGGCCAGCAACGACAGCAGATTTATCGAGAAGCCCAGGGCAAGCATGATGGTAAAAGCGCCGACCAGCGACAGCGGAATGGCGACGATCGGAATTATGACCGTTCTGATGGACCCTAAAAACGCGAACACCACCAGCATCACAATCAGCAGGGTCTGAAAAATGGTGCTTTCAACTTCGCTGATAGCCGCCGAAACGAATAGGGAAGCATCGTAAAGAATCGCGCCTTCCAATCCCTGCGGCAGCTGCGACCGGATTTGCGGAAAGACCTGCTGCACGCGTTTCATCACTTCGAGCAGATTCGCGTCTGGCGCGATATCGATCGACATCGCGATGGAATTCTGGCCGTTGTATGAGATGTTGGTGTTGTAATCTTCGGCGCCAAGCACAACGGTCGCGACATCGGCAAGCCGCACAACGGCACCGTTTGATTGTTTCACCACGAGATTGCGAAATTCATCCAAGGAATGCAGGTCCGTCGAAGCGGTGAGGTTGACCTGCACCATTTGACCTTTGGTATTTCCAAGACCGGAAATGTAATCGTTTGCGGCAAGTGCCTGGTCGATATCCGCGGCGGTCAAGCCATAAGCGGCGAGTTTGGTCGGATCAAGCCAGGCACGCAGCGCAAAATTGCGCGCGCCGAACAGATTGACCGTCTGCACGCCGGGAACCGCCTGCAATTTCGGCTGCACGACACGGACGAGATAATCCGTGATTTGGTTCGGGGCGAGAACACTCGAACGGAATCCAAGATACATCGCCGAAACGGCTTGGCCGACTTGGACTTGCAGGGCCGGCTGCTGCGATTGCGGAGGAAGACGATTGAGCACCGAGCTGATCTTGCTGGTGATTTCGGTCACGGCGCGGTTGTAATCATAATTCAGGCGCAGATTGACCGTGATCTTCGATAGGCTGTTGCTGCTTGTGGAAGTGATGTAATCGATGCCATTCGCCTGCGCGATGGCATTTTCCAACGGCTGGGTGATGAAGCCCGCGACCACATCGGGATCTGCGCCGTAATAGGCCGTCGTCACGGTTACGACTGCATTTTCGGTATGCGGATACTGCCGGACTGGAATCGACAGGGCGGCACGCAGCCCGATGACCAGAATTACCAGGCTCACCACGGTGGCCAGAACCGGCTTCTTGATGAAGATGTCGGTGAATTTCATCGCGGGTGGCTTTCAGCGTTCCACGGGATGGGGGTTCGGCTCGTCGGTGGGCTGAATCGCATTATTGACGACGACTGCCGCGCCGCTCTGCAGTTTCATCTGCCCGGTGCTGACCACGGTGTCGCCTTCCTTCAAACCGGAGAGCACCGCAATCTGATCGCCGCGCGTGGCGCCCGTTGTCACCACGGTTTGCTTTGCGGTCAGAGTCTTCTTGCCGGCCTTGTCGACGGTCTCCTGGAGCAAGTAGACCATATTGCCGTAGGGATTGAACGTGATCGCGGTCTGCGGCAGCGTGATGTAGCGCTGAACCGCTCCCGTTCCGATTTGCGCCGTCGCATACATGCCGGGCAGCAGCTTGCGATCCGGGTTGGGAAGCGTGGCGCGGACGGCCACATTGCGCGTCGCAGGATCGACTTTCGGATCGATGGTCGTGATCTTTCCGGTAAAAGCCTTGCCGGGATAAGCATCGACCTTCACGTCGACGGTCTGGCCGACTTTGATTTGGTCGAGCTGCTGTTGCGGCAGATAAAAGTCGAGAAAGATCGGGTCTAGGGCCTGCAACGTCACCACCGCAGTGCCGGGCGCGAGATATTGCCCGGCATTGACGGAACGAATGCCGAGATGCCCGGCAAAGGGCGCGCGCAAGGTATATTTCGCGAGTATCGACGCTTGCTCGGCTACTTGGGTTTCGAGAGATTTCAGATTGGCCGCCGTGGTGTCGAACGCAGCCTGGCTGATCAGTTGATGCTCAATCTGCCCTTTGTCGCGGTTGTACTGAGTCTGGGCAAGGTCGCGCGAAGCTTCCAGGGTGTGCAATTTTGCTGCGATGTCGCCGTCGCGCAGGTGCAGGATTTGGGCCCCCGCCGCAACATCGCCGCCGGAATCGAAATTCACTTCGTCGACAATTCCAGGCACTTCTACCGAAAGGTCAGCGCCCCTGACCGGTTTGAGCGTGCCGACGATTTGAATCTGAGGGAGCCAAGTGTCCAATCGAGCGGTCGCGGTCGTGACTGCGGCCGGCGGCGGGACGGGAAAGCCCTTGCTCATAAAGGCGGCGATCGGAAAAGCAAAAATCGCAGCAAACACCAGGGCAGCAGAGACCGCGACCAACGTCATCCATAGCCACAAGCGTTTGCGCCGCGGTGGGCGTTCGGCGATCATCAGTTCGGGCCGCTCCGGCTTGTTCATGGGATGCTCGCGAGTCCGGCTATCGGTTTGATTTCCGGCGCGTCCTGGCGATTCCACCAGCCGCCGCCAAGGGCTTGGAATAGGCCGACGGTATCGGCGAAGCGGTTAGACTGTGCAATGACCAGCGAAATCCGCGCCTGCTGATAGGTGCGCTGCGCGTCCAGCAGCGCGAGGTAGGCAATCGCACCGGCCTGGAACTGCTGCATAGTGATGTCGAGGCTTTGCTGCGCTGTTTGCTCTGCGTAAAGTCCGATTTTTACGTTTTCCGCATCATGCTCCAGCGCTGCGAGAGCATTGGCTACATTGCCGAACGCGTTCAGCACCGTGACCTTATACTGTGCTGCTGAGCTGTCGAAAGCGTCATAGGCGGCGCGCTGCTGAGCCTTAAGAGTGCCGCCCCGGAAAATCGGCGCCGTGAGCCCTGCAACCAGGGTCCAACCGGGATTTCCTTGGAAAAAGCTGCTCAGAACATTCGCGCTGTTGGAGACGCTCCCTGTGATGGTGACCTGAGGAAACAGATTTGCCGTGGCCACTCCGATTTGCGCACTGGTCTCATGCAATAAGGCTTCCGAAGCACGGACATCCGGCCTCTGTTCGATCAGCTTGGAAGGCACGCTCAACGGCAAATCCGTGGGCAATTGCAGATCGGCGAGCTGAATGTCGGGAATCTGATCTTCCGACGGGAAACGCCCAACAAGAGTGGATAGGGTGTTGCGCTCCTGCTCCAATTGCTTTTCCAAGGGCGGCAAAGTCGCCTGAGTCGCCGCCAATTGGGCCTGCTGCAGCAGCACATCGCCGCGCGCGACTGCGCCAAGCTCGAATTGCTGGTTAAGCAGATCAAGCGACTGGCTCTGAGCGGTGATGATGTCTTGGGTCGCGGCAATTTGGGCCGAAAGCTCTGCCACTTGGATCGCCGAGGTGATGACGTTCGAGGTTAGCGTCAAGTACGTCGCCTCGAGCTGAAAACGCGAATTTTCTTCAAGGGCAGCAGATGCTTCCACGGTGCGGCGCACAGCGCCGAACACATCCACCAGATAAGAAACACTAATCGAAGCGTTGAAGAGATTGAAGGGAGAACCAACTGGTTTGCCGTTGGCGCTCACTTGTTCACGCGCCGCCGAAAGCGTCCCATTGACCTGCGGGTATTCTGAGCCCTCCTGGGCAAGATAATTCTCATGAGCCTGCCTGACGGAGGCTTGAGCCTGCTCGACAGTAGGGTTCGCCCTTAAAGCCTGTTCCTCGAGACTGTTAAGGGCAGGCGAACCGAACAATGTCCACCATTTGCCAGGGACGTCGGCATCCTGCAGGAAACGCTGCGCGTCACCCGCGATCGTGTCCGCGGACGCAGTTTCCGGCGGCAATGGCTGGGCGGTGTAGCCGGTCACCATTGGCGACGCGGGATGCAGGAAGTCAGGGCCTAAAGTGCAGCCCGCCAGCACGACCGCAGCAGCCGAAGTCATCAGGAAAAGAGCAAAAGCTTTTGGCATGCCAGTTATCCCCGCTTGCACGCGCTCCAATTAACCAGAAAAAAACTCACATGCCGATCCATCTGGCACCCAGGGTCTACTTTTCGTCCGACTGGGCCATTTGGAGCTTGCATTTTGCAGGTTTTGGAAACTATATAGTTCCCTATTTCTTGTCAATAATGATTGGGTGGAAAAATCTTCTCGCACCGAAATTAAAGGTGCGGCGATCTACAGATCGGATGCGATGGATGCCGGCCAAACAAATTTTGTTCGTTCCCGCTCAAGATAGGGTTTCAGCAGCTGAAGCCAACACCCCCGACGAGTGCGCGCTCAGGACAAAACGCCGCGGCCGGCCTTGCCTGATTGCCGAACCGGAGCGCCGGGAACTGCTCATAGAGGCCGCCGAAAACATTTTCATCGAGTTGGGCTACAGCGCCACCAGCATGGATGACATCGCGCGCCATGCCGGCATGTCCAAGAAAACGCTTTATCGCTTGTTTGAAACCAAAGAATCCCTATTCGCCGCGGTCATCGCGGCGCGGCGCGCATCCCTCAATGCGACGATGGAGAGCCATGATTGTCCCGATATCAAAACCGCCGGTGACGTTCTTCGCCGTTATCTCGGAGCAATCGCGCGGTTTGTCCTCGCGCCGCGTCAAGCGGCGCTTTATCGCCTTGTCATCGCCGAATCGCAGCGTGCGCCCGAGCTAGCACATGCTTTTTATTGCGCAGGGCCCAATAAAGCGCGAACACCGCTCTCCGATTGGCTTGCGTTGCAAAATCAACGCGGAACACTCCACGTTCCCGATCCGCCGAATGCCGCCAGCATGTTGTTTTCCATGGTCATCGGCGACCTGCAAATGCGGCTTCTCATCGGCGAAATTCGCGCAACCGACGACAATGCAATCGACCACCGCGTTGAGTGCGCAATCGAGCTTTTTTTGAGAGGTGCGCTGCCCCGTACCGATAAAAAATCGGCCGGACAGGAGCGGGGCTAACGTCCTGTACCGGCCAGGTGACCCGGTTCGCATTATTCTGTTCTGACGCCTGCGGCCGGATCGTTCTGAGGGCGTGTTGGTCTAAAGGATTTAACCGCCGATCCCGGCATCGTTCGAATTGATGTCCTGGGCTTGAGGTCCAACGCCCACCAACGATCGGCGATTGAGTTCAGAGGTTCTCTGCCGCTCCATCAGGTCGATGCTTGACCTTTCGAGGCGACGGCTTGAAACGGCGCGGGCAACACTGTGTTTTACGCTATGGTGCAGTACGGCCGGATGTCTGTCGGGCGCAGCGTTGCTTACGGTTGCGGCGAAGCTCGGAGCCGTAAAGCCGACGGCACCGCATAAAAGGGCTGCCGCAAAAATTTTATATCGTATAGCCATCGATTTCATTCCTTATTTGACTAATCCGCATGCGAAGGGCTTGGTACGCCCAAGCATCGTTCCTTGGTGGAAACGGACGTAGCAGTGGTTTCTTTTCCACCCAGGCGCGAAAATAAAGTGCCGCTGAAGTGGAACTATCACCGGATAGCCTCTACCGGGACCGCTACAGTACGCAGTGAAAAATCGAGAAAACTATCGCGGGCGCCAAGCCTGATTTCTCGCTTGCCGCTCGGCGTCTTTGTCGAGCGGTGCCCCCACGATCAAATTGTCCATTACGCTTCGCACCGGCGCCGGCAAATTTCCCACGCTTAAACTATCGCCGGTGCTGCGGGAATCGATAGCTGCCAGCACCGGGATGCGCCAGGCTCCGCGCTCGCGGCATGCGATACCGGCCAATGCGGTTTGTCCGGTGCTTTGAGTGAGGAAGGTGCGGCAGAACGATCCGTTCTTACTCCAAAAACTTGCGCCGACCCGCGCGCCTGGAGGCTGATGATCGCTTTCGTCGGAGACCAGCGTCGTGGAGAGAATATGCGCAAGACTTCCTTGCGCCAGCAGTGCTCCGCCCGCACTCCGCATGTCCGCACCGATGCCAAACGAAGCAGCCAGCATGACGCCCAAGAGCAGTCCTGCCGCCATCGCGCATACCGGTATCCAACTCCGGTTCGCCGGCGCGGCGTCTTCACGGCCGGTGATCGTGGCGGGTTCATCCTCGGCCGCTTTGCCGTCGATGAGCGCCTTGGGCAAGTCTGGCGAAACGGTCATGGCATTCGGCAATAATCGAGGGCGAAATTGCTCGCGTGATATAACACCTGATCGCGATTCTGGAGAAGGATACGAATGAGATGAGCGAATCCGGCCGGGCGCAGGTTCGCGCGTGGCGATCTTATGCCGTGCTCGGCACAGTCGCGATTGCCGCACTGTTTGCCGTTGCCGTATCGCGAAGCATTGCGATGCCGCTGGCCGTCGCCGGCGCCATTTTGGTGGCTGCTTTCGCGGTCTATTTCGGGACTTCGCGCCGCAACGTCATCGGCAATGTCGCAGCACCCGAGTCCGCCCGCGAAACGAAGGGCTTATCGGGAGCCGCGCTCGACATTCTGGAAGTCATCGATGATCCACTCCTCGTGCTCGACGATTCCGGCCGAATCGTATTCGCTAACCGAGCCTCGAAAACGCTTGTCGGACCCGATGCGGGCGGAAAGCGGATTTCGGCCGTGCTGCGGACACCCGAACTGCTCGAGACCGTCGAAAGGATACTCGCAGGCGGAGGACCGGAAAACGTCGCGTTCAGCGTTTTGGTGCCCGTACAGCATCATTACGAGGCCTATGTTGCCTGCACGGGCGGCCGGCTCATTCTGATGCGAATTCGCGATGTCAGCGCGATCCGGCGCGCCGAAGAATTGCGCGCCGATTTTGTCGCCAATGCCAGTCACGAACTTCGCACGCCGCTAGCCGCAATCACCGGCTTCATCGACACGCTGCGCGGACATGCCAGAGACGATCCGTCGGCGCGCGAACGTTTTCTTGAGATCATGAGTACCGAAGCGGGACGGATGCGGCGTTTGATCGACGATCTGCTGTCACTCACGCGAATCGAGTTGAACGAGCACAATCCCCCGGCCGGCGAAGTGGATGTGGTTGCCGTGGTTCGCGACGCCGCCGATGCGCTTAAGCCTTTGGCCGATTCCGACCGCATCCGTTTGGATATTGCAGCTTCGCCGGCGCTCCCAATCGTAGGCGATCGCGACGAAGTCACCCAGGTGTTTCAAAACCTCATGCACAACGCGATAAAGTACGGGCGGCCGGGCGGCGAAGTTCGGGTTCGCTTCGGCCGGACCCATGCGCCGAGCAGACGGGATAGCGGGATGCAGGCTTTTGTTTCGATCGAGGACGAGGGCGAGGGAATCCCGCGGGAAGCCATTCCACGGCTAACCGAACGCTTTTACCGAGTCGATGTGAAGCGCAGTCGCGAGCGCGGCGGCACAGGGCTGGGCCTGGCGATCGTCAAGCACATCCTGAACCGTCACCGCGGGCGATTACAGATCGAGAGCGTCCCCGGCCAAGGCAGCATCTTCACCGTATTTCTTCCCGCGGCCCCGGACGGCAGCAATTGACGGAAGCCATTCATCAAATTGTTATATATTTGTAGCAGGCAGGTGCCGATGGATTCTCCTGCATCGCTTCGACCGGGATGGACCGGGGAAATGGCGTTTTCATGAGCGAGCACATCGTAAAATCCTTTAGCGAGCAGCTGGAAATGCTGGCCAATGCGGTGGCGCAAATGGGCGGCCTTGCGGAAGCGCAATTCGCCAACGCCATCGAGGCGATCGCCAAGCGCGACACCAAGCTGGCGGAAACAGCCATTGGCTCGGACGAACGCGTGGATCGCCTTCAGCAAACCGTTGAGGAGCAAGCGCTGAAGGTGCTGGCGCTGCGGCAGCCCATGGCCGTCGACCTCCGGAATACGCTCGCGGCGATCAAGATATCCAATGAGCTCGAACGCATCGGAGATTTGGCCAAAAACATCGGCAAGCGCGCGCTGGTGCTCAACCGGGAGCCGCCCATCAGGCTTGCGCAAAGCCTCGCGCGGATGGGCCGCCAGACGCTCGGCCAGCTCAAGGACGTACTCGACGCTTATTCCGACCGGGATGCGGAAGGCGCACAAAACGTCTGGCGGCACGATGAGGAAATCGACGAGCTTTATAACAGTCTGTTCCGCGAACTTCTCACCTACATGATGGAAGATCCGCGTACCATCGGATTGTGCACGCATCTGCTGTTTGTCGCGAAGAACATCGAACGGGCCGGCGATCATGCGACCAATATCGCCGAAACCGTTTATCACATGGTCACCGGCAATTATTTGCGCGTCGATCGCCCGAAGGCGGATGTGACGTCGACCACGTCCATTCCGCTCGAACCGAAATAGCATGAACACGAGCGGAGAACCTGCCGTCCTCATTGTCGAAGATGAAGCCGCGCTTTCGACATTGCTGCGCTACAATTTGGAACGCGAAGGCTATCGGGTCATCGAGGCCAAAGACGGCGAAGAGGCTTTGGTGCTCGCCGACGAAACACGGCCAGACCTCGTAGTGCTCGATTGGATGCTGCCGGAGCTTTCCGGGATCGAGGTGTGCCGCCGCCTGCGCGGCCGCGGCCATATGCGCAATGTGCCTATCGTGATGCTTACCGCCCGCGGGGAGGAACCCGATCGCATCCGCGGATTGGACACCGGCGCCGACGATTACATCGTCAAACCGTTTTCCATGACGGAATTCTTGGCAAGGCTTCGCGCGGTCATGCGGCGCGTGCGGCCGAGCCTCGTCGAAGATGTCGTGATGGTAGGCGAAATCCGCATGGACCGCGCCACTCATCGCGTGCGGCGAGCGGATCGCGACATTCATCTGGGCCCGACGGAGTATCGGATTCTCGATCGGCTGATGCAGCATCCGGGGCGCGTATTTTCGCGCGAGCAATTGCTGGACATCGTCTGGGGATCGGATGTTTACGTCGAAGCGCGGACCGTGGACGTCCACATCGGCAGGCTGCGCAAAGCGCTCAACCAGAACGGCGAAAAGGACCCCATCCGCACCGTACGCTCGGCCGGTTATTCCTTCGATGAAACCTTTGCGGAACAGGACGGATAAGGGCCTCCATCAGTGCGCTGCGCGGCGGTCGCGTCGCAAAGGCTGGGGCTGGTAGGCCTTGCGCGCATGCGCCTCGCAATAGGGCGAGCCGGCTTTCGGCTTGCGCCCGCAGAAATGAAATTCGTTCTCGGACGGATCTCCGATCGGCCAGCGGCACATGCGATCATTGATCGTCAATACGGTGGCGAATTTGCCATCTTCCAGGACGATCGGTTCCTCCTCGACGATTTCCGGCTGAGGGGCAGAAATATGTACCGGCGATCGGCGCGCCGTTCGCGGCCGTTCGGCGCGAACCGGGCCGGCGCGTCCCGCGAGGCCCAGCCTGTGGACTTTGCCGATTACGGCATTGCGGGTGACATCGCCCAAAACCCGGGCGATTTGGCTCGCCGACAGGCCTTCGCTCCAGAGATTCTTGAGTTGCTCAATCCGTTCTTCGGTCCAGCCCATGGCTCGCCTCTGGCAATATCCACAAAATATTGTAGCCTAGGCCAATTGTGACACAAGCTGTACGTGGCTGCAATTAACGATTGTCCACAGTAATTCGAGCTGAGCAGGCTTAGTGGGTAGAGGCGCCGAGGGGCGTGAAATCTCGTCCCCAAATCGGACTTCCTGCTTCTGCTTTACGGCACGCGATTCTATAAGTCGCGTTTTCGTTTTTGACCGCCAGGGAGAGTCTCGTGATTCCGCCGCTTCTTCCCACCTATAATCGGGCGGATATCGCGTTCACACACGGCGAGGGTCCTTATCTCTTCGACGAGAAGGAGCGGCCCTATCTCGACTTCGGTTCAGGAATCGCCGTCTCCGGACTCGGGCACGCGCATCCGCACCTGGTAGCGGCGTTGCGCGAGCAGGCCGGCCGGCTTTGGCACACATCCAATCTCTATCGCGTGCCCGAGCAAGAACGCCTAGCGCGCCGGCTGATCGAGGTTACTTTCGCGGACACCGTCTTCTTCGCCAATTCCGGCGCCGAAGCAGTGGAATGCGCCATCAAGATAGCGCGCCGGTTTCATTATACCGCCGGTGCGCCGGAACGGTTCCGGCTGATCACCTTCGAAGGTGCGTTTCACGGCCGGACGCTCGCGACGATCGCGGCAGGCGGCAGCGCGAAATATCTCGAAGGCTTTGGACCGAAGGTTGAGGGATTTGATTCAGTGCCATTGGGCGATTTCGATGCGGTTGTGCGCGCGGCCGGAGCGGAAACCGCGGGCATCCTGATCGAACCGATCCAAGCCGAAGTGGGCATACGCGTGCCCCCGGCGGGGTTCTTGAGAAAACTGCGCGAATTCTGCGATGCGCGCGGCCTGCTGCTCATCTTCGACGAAGTGCAGACAGGGATTGCACGCACTGGCCGCCTCTTCGCCTATCAGGATGCCGGAGTGGTGCCCGACATCATGCCGATCGGGAAGGGCATCGGCGGCGGGTTCCCGTTGGGCGCCTGCCTCGCCTCAGAGCGCGCCGCGAAGGGCATGACGATCGGTTCGCACGGTTCGACCTATGGCGGAAACCCGCTTGCCATGGCGGCAGGCAACGCCGTCCTCGATATCGTTCTGGCGCCGGGATTTCTCGAGCGCGTCCGTACCATTGCAGGTACGATGCAGCAGCAGCTTGCAATGGTCGCGGCCGAACACCCCGGCGTGATCGCAGAAATCCGAGGCAACGGTCTCTTGCTCGGACTGAAGCTTCACGTGCCGGCAGCGGCCTTTATTGCCAAGCTCCGGGAAAAACGGCTGCTTGCGGTCGGTGCAACCGAAAATGTCGCGCGTCTTTTGCCGCCGCTTAATATCGAAGAGCGCCACGTCAAGGAAGCCATGACCGCTCTGATGGCGGCCTGCGCCAGCTTCGAAACCGAAAGAAAAGCGGTATGACGGCTTCACGCGCGCTGGGACAGCGCAAACCGGCGGCAACCGGTCCGCGGCATTTTCTTGATATCTGCGATTTTGACTCCGCGACGCTGAAGAGCCTGATCGCGTCGGCACGGCGGCGGAAAGATGCGCGCCGCGGTCTGCCGCGCGGCATGCCGGATAAGGATGCGCCACTCGACGGCCGGATGTTGGCGATGATTTTCGAGCGCCCATCGACGCGGACACGTATCTCTTTCGACGTCGCCATGCAGCAGTTAGGCGGACGCACGATCATGCTCACGGGCGCGGAGATGCAGCTCGGCCGCGGCGAGACGATCGCAGACACGGCCCGCGTGCTCTCCCGTTATGTCGACGCGATCATGATCCGGACGCTGTCCCACGATATGCTCACGACCCTTGCCGAGCATGCGGATGTGCCGGTCATCAACGGCCTCACCAAACTGTCCCACCCCTGCCAAGTCATGGCGGACGTGATGACCTTCGAAGAAAAGAAGGGGTCGATCCGCGGCCGCACGGTCGCCTGGACCGGCGACTGCAACAATGTTTGTGCATCCTGGATTCATGCCGCGGCGCGTTTCGATTTCGTCTTGCGCGTCGCGACGCCCGAGGAATTGGCGCCGCGGCCTGCGCTTCGCAAATGGGCACACAGCGCCGGAGGGAAAATCCTGTTCACCAATAGTCCCGAACAGGCGGTGAGCGGCGCCGATTGCATCGTCACCGATACATGGGTCTCGATGGGTGACAAAGACGGCACAAAACGGCACAATCTGTTGAAGCCTTATCAGATCAACAGCGCCTTGATGTCGCGCGCCAAGGCCGATGCTATCTTCATGCATTGCCTTCCGGCTCATCGCGGCGATGAGGTCACGGATGAGGTGATCGACGGACCGCAGTCAGTCGTCGTCGATGAGGCAGAAAATCGCCTGCATGTCCAAAAAGCCATTCTCCTGTGGTGTCTGGGGTGATCCCTTCCCTGCCCTTGCAGGGCGAGCGCTCCGATCCCAGATACGACCATGGCTGACATGCAATATAGGCGCGCACCTTCCGCCGATTTCGTGCTTCCGTTCGAGCTTTTGGCCGCGGGCTACCGCGGGCGGCTTTTGCGCCTTGATTCGGTGTCCACGCGAGCGCTCGCCGCGCATCCTTTGCCGGAAGCGGGGCAGCGCATTTTGGCGGAAGCTTTGGGGCTGTCTGCGCTATTAGGTTCCTCTCTCAGGCTGGAAGGGCGGCTAAGCGTCCAAATCAAGGGCAATGGGCCGCTCAATCTCCTTGTTACCGACTATTTCGCCGGTGGCGGTTTGCGCGGCTATGCCCGGATTCGCGAGGAGCAATTCACCGAGGCGGGAAACCCAGGCGATTTCGGCCGACTCGCCGGCGAAGGAGCCCTCGCGATTACGATTGAATCCAAAAAGGACGCTCAGACCTATCAAGGGCTCGTGCCCTTGTCCCCAAATGGCCTGGCGGCCTCCGCCGAAACCTACTTCGCCCAGAGCGAGCAGCTTGCAACCATGCTGCGGCTTGCCGCGGCGCCCATCTACCGTTCGGGCGCGGGGCATGGCTGGCGGGCCGGCGCGCTCATGGTGCAGGCCATGCCGGGGGCGAACGCGGAAGATGTGAGAGCTTCAGACCATTGGCGGCGCGTGGGACTTTTCTTGAGCACGCTTGAAGATATCGAACTGCTGGACACCGATGTCGCGGCTGAATCGGTTCTTTGGCGCCTCTTCCACGAAGAGGAAGTACGCGTACATTCTAGTCAGCCTCTGCATTTCGAATGTAGTTGCCAACCGGAGCGAATTCGCACCGTGCTGAAATCCTATCCCATGGAGGAATTGCGGGAACTTCCCGATCCCGACGGCGTGATCCGCACGCGCTGCGAATTCTGCGGCTCGGTCTATGAATTTCCGTTACAAACGCTGAGCGCTTAAACGCAGGCGCTTTGGCCGAGACGGCGCAGGAACGCGGTACAGGCATCGAGCTGATCCAGAGCGACAAATTCATCGGCCTTATGCGCCTGAGCAATCGAACCCGGGCCGCACACTACCGCAGGAATTCCGGCCGCCTGAAAGAGGCCGGCTTCGGTGCCATAGGAAACTGCGTGTATGTCATTGCTGCCGGAAAGCGCAGAAGCGAGAAGCACCGCCGGAGAGCTCGCATCGCGGACGAGACCGGGATAGGCGGCTCGGATCGTGGTCTCAAACGCAGCCTCGGGCGCGCCCGAGCGGTAACGCGGCAAAATTGCCGATGCGGCTTGCGCTTTCGCGCGCTCAACGACGGCTTCCGCATCGCGGTCCGGGAGCGCGCGATATTCCCACGCCACCAGGGCCTCGCGGGCCAGAATGTTTACCGCCGTACCGCCGGAGACCATATTGGCCTGCAGCGTGGTGTAGGGCGGATCGAAAAATTCGTCGCGATCCTTCGCCAGCTCCTCACCCAATCTCGCAAGCAGCGCAATGAACTCCCCCGCCATCATCACCGCATTGGCGCCCTTTTCGGGCGCGCTGGAGTGACCTTCCCGCCCGCGCACCGAGGTGTCGATGACGGCACCCGCTTTATGGGCGCCGACAACCCGCATTTCGGTCGGCTCGCCGACGATGGCAAGCGCGGGCCGGATTTCTGCACGCTCAAGATCGGCCAGAAGCCGCCGGACGCCGACGCAACCAACCTCTTCGTCAAACGAGAGCGCGAAATGGATCGGCCGTTTCAACGTGAGGGCGGCAAATTCCGGCGCAAGCGCAAGTGCCGCCCCGATGAAGCTTTTCATGTCTGCCGCGCCACGGCCGTACAAGCGTTGATCGCGAATTTCGGCGCCGAACGGGTTGCTTGACCAGTCCTGGCCATCGACCGGCACGACGTCGGTATGGCCGGACAGGACGTAACCGCCATCCCGCTCCGGCCCGATCGTCGCGAACAGGTTGGCTTTGGTTTTTTCCGAGTCATAGGTGAGCCGCATCGTGGCGCCAGCAGCCCGAAGCGTGCTTTGCGCGAAAGCAATCAGCTCGAGATTCGAATTGCGGCTGACCGTGTCGAAAGCGATCAGGCTCTCAACTACGGAAAGCGCGCGCGACGCCGCCTGCATCGCACGTACTCACGCCTCGACGTTTTGCGGATTGCGGATCATCGCGAGAAATTCCCGGCGCGTGCGCGAATCCTCACGAAACGCGCCGAGCATCATGGACGTGACCATTGTCACGCCCGGCTTATGAACGCCGCGCGTGGTGATGCATTCGTGCGCAGCCTCGATCACCACGGCGACACCCTTAGGCTCCAGGATGTGCTGAATGCAATTTGCGATCTGTGCGCTGAGTTTTTCCTGGACCTGCAGCCGCCGCGCATAGGCATCGACGACGCGGGCGAGCTTGGAAATGCCGACAACTTTCCGGTTTGGCAAGTAACCGACATGGGCCCGGCCGATGATCGATGCCAAATGATGCTCGCAATGCGATTCGAAGCGGATATCGCGCAGGACTACCATCTCATCATAGCCTTCGACTTCCTCGAACGTGCGCTGAAGGAAGCTGACGGGGTCGTCGGCGTAGCCGGAAAACCAATCCTGATAGGCGCGGACGATCCGCGAGGGCGTGTCGCGCAACCCTTCGCGGTTGGGATCGTCTCCCGCCCAGCGCAAGAGCGTGCGAACGGCGGCTTCGGCCTCCTCGCGCGAAGGTTTGGGCTCGAGCTGCGCGGGCGTGCTGATCAGCGAAAGGCGGCACGTATCCATGCGATCACTCCATTATGACGGGGCATAAGCGCGCGTAAATCGCGATCAATGCAAGCGTTGCTTTTCATAAGGACTCTCGAGGGCGAACATCGGAATTCCCACTTCAAAGCTCTCGCCTGAGGAAGCTCGCATCCGATAGGTTCCGCTCATGAATCCGGAAGCGGTCTCTAACGGCGCGCCGCTGGTGTACTCGTAAGCGCGGCCGGGGGGAATGACCGGTTGCTCGCCGATAACGCCATCGCCGCGCACTTCGCGAACACGTCCACGCGCATCGATAATGCGCCAATAGCGCGAGAGAAGCTGCACCGGCAAATCGCCGTTGTTCTCGATCGTAATGCGATACGACCAAAGGTAACGGCTTTCCTGCGGTTCCGACTGGTCGTCCAGGAAATTGGGTTCGACAGCGATGCGGATGTTGCGGGTAGTCTCTTCATAATGGCGCTTGGTCACGGCTGCGGCTCTACCGTGACGCTCGTCTTCACCGAATTGGCGATGAAGCAGCCCTCATGGGCTTGATGGTGCAGCTTTTCGAGATCGGACTGCGAGACGGTCACGCCCGGCGACCATTCGATTTGCGGGCGCAATGTCACGCGCGTGACCGCGAGTTGGCCGCTTTCGTTCTTCTCCAGATACCCCACCGCCTCATCGCTGTAGGAGTCCAGCGAAAAGCGCCTTTTTGCGGCTACCGCTAGGAAGGTCAGCATATGGCAGGAGGAGAGCGCGGCGACGAAGGCTTCCTCGGGGTTTACGCGGCTTGCATCACCGCGGAAATCCGGCGCGGCCGAAGCGGCGACCGCAGTCCCGTGGAAACGCCATTCATGGGCGCGGTTATAGGTATCATAGGTGAATGTCTCGCTTGTTCGGCGCCAAATAATTGTTGCGTGGTGTTCCATCGAAAGCGTCCTTCAGATCTTCGCAAGCGCCTGGCCGAGATCGTCGCACAGATCGGCCGTGTCTTCGAGGCCGACCGAAACGCGCAACATTGCGTCGGTGACGCCGGCTGCAAGACGGGCTTCCGGCGTAAGGCGCTGATGCGTCGTTGTCGCGGGATGCGTGAGGAGCGATTTTGCATCGCCCAAATTGTTTGAAATGTCGATGAGCTTGAGCGCCTTGGCCACTTTGAACGCTTCCTTTTTGCCGCCGGCAATCTCGAATGTCACCACGCCGCCACCGCCCGACATCTGTTTTTTGGCCAGCGCGATTTGCGGATGGTCCTTGCGGAAAGGGTAAAGCACGCGGTGCACGTTTTTTTGCTCGCTTAAGAATTCCGCGACTTGCATGGCATTGCGGCAATGCTCGCGCATGCGCAATTCCAGTGTCTCCAGACTCTTGAGATGAACCCAGGCGTTGAAGGGGCTCATCGATGGACCGGTGTTCCGCAGGAAGAGCTGAAGGTGATCCTTCAAGAAATCTTCCTTGCACAAAATGATGCCGCCGAGCGCGCGGCCTTGACCGTCGATATATTTCGTCGAGGAATGCACCACGATATCGGCGCCGAACTCCATCGGCCGCTGCAAAGCCGGCGAGGCGAAGGCGTTGTCCACAATTACGCGCGCACCCGCTTTGTGGGCGATATCGGCAACGCCCGCGATATCGGCGATCTCGAGCGTCGGATTGGACGGCGTTTCAAAAAACACGATTTTCGTTTCCGGCCGCATCGCGGCGCGCCATGCGGCGAGGTCCGTCCCGTCGACAATCGTGCTGGAAATTCCGAACCGGGAAAGCACATCTTCGATCACGTAGCGAATAGCGCCGAAAAGCGCGCGAGCCGCGACCAGATGATCGCCGGCCCTGAGGCAACAAAGGAGCGAAGCGGTAACCGCGGCCATGCCGGACGCTGTCGCGCGGCCTACGGGCGCGCCTTCCAACAGCGCCATGCGTTCTTCAAACACCGAGACCGTCGGATTGGCGTAACGCGTATAGGTGTAGCCCGGTGCGCCTTTGAAACGCTCTTCTGCTTCCTCCGGGCTTTCATAAGCATAGCCCGTGGTTAGAAACAGCGCTTCGCTGGTTTCTTGGAATGGGCTTCGCCTCTGCCCGCCACGCACTGCGAGCGTCTGCCGGCGCCAATTCGTCCAATCCTTATTCGTCGCCATCTCACGTCCACTGACACATACGGCCAAAGCGATAGGGTCGGCGTGCCGAGGCGTCAAGCGCCCGGCTCAACTCGGAACCTCCCTGGAGCCAGGCCGTTTTTTTAGAGGACGCGCCATAAAAAGAAGGACCAAGGTGATGGATAAGGAACGGATCAAGGGAATGGCCCAACAGGGCAAGGGTGCAATGAAGGAAACGGCCGGCAAGGCGATGGGCGATCAAAAGCTCAAAGCCGAAGGCAAGATGGACAAAATGGAAGGCAAGCTGCGCAATACCATAGGAGGCGCCAAGGACGCGATCCGCGAGGCCGATCGCGAGACGCAAAAGCGTCACTGACCATTCTCGAATGAGGGCGTCGGGAAGAGTCCGGCCGCGTATTGGCCGGGCTTTTCCTGTTGGGCATTGTCAGACGCCGATGCCGTTCCTACTCTCCCAGTGTCCTCGAAGGCCGCCCACTGCTTGCAACTCCTGCTCCTGCGTCATGCCAAATCCGATCGGTCCGCGGAAATCGGCGATCATGGACGCCCGCTTTCGGCTCGCGGAAAACGAGGGGCGCCGCGCATCGGCGCCTTCATGCACGCCAAAGCCTATGATCCGTCCTTTGTTCTGTGTTCGACAGCAGAGCGCGCGAAGCAGACCTTGGAGCTCGTTCTTCCGCTCTTCAACAGCGAACCGGAGATCACCTACGATGCGCATCTCTATCTTGCCGAATGGCCGCAGCTTCTCGCCGAAATCCACCAAGTGGCCGCCGGCGCGTCGCCGCTTCTTGTCATCGGACACAATCCCGGACTTGAACAATTGGCAATCGAGCTTGCACGCCCACCCAAAGATGCGCGCGAACGGCGCAATTTGCGAAAGATGACGAACAAATTTCCCACCGCAGCGTTTGCCGTACTGGAGTTTGGCGTGAGCGATTGGCGCGCGGTGCAACGCGGCTCAGGCGCGCTTTGCGATTTTGTGCGCCCTAAGGATCTGCCGCAGCGGGAGCGGCAAAAATCGTGAATGGGACGCGCGAGGGATTGGGACGCACCGCCCTGATCACCGGTGCGTCGGCCGGTATCGGTGTCGCACTAGCGCGGGAATTTGCCTGCCACGGTTTCAATCTCGTGCTCACTGCGCGCCGCGCCGAACGCCTCGCGGAGCTTGCGAGCGAGTTGCGCCGCGATTTCGCGATAGAGGCCCGAACCTTGCCCGCAGACTTGGCAAATCCTGAGACTTGCCGGCAATTGGCCGAGGCTTTGGAACGCGAGAGCCTTCCCATTGACGCACTCGTCAACAATGCGGGTTTTGCCATCGCAAATCTTTACCGTGACACCGATTGGGAAGCCCAGCGCGACTTTATCCAGGTGATGGTCACCGCGCCGTGCGAACTGACACATCGCCTGCTTCCTGGAATGATCCGCCGCAATTATGGCCGCATCCTGAATGTCGCCTCGGTGGCGGGACTGATGCCGGGCTCGGTCAGCCACACGCTTTATGGCGGCGCCAAGGCAATGCTGATCAAGTTCTCGCAATCGCTGCACAGCGAGCAGAAAGGAACGGGAGTCTATGTCAGTGCGCTTTGTCCCGGCTTCACGCGTTCGGAATTCCATGATGTGACCGGCACGCGCGCAAGCATGCAACGCTTGCCGGACTTTCTCTGGCTATCCGCCGAATTCGTCGCACGGGAAGGCTATCGCGCGGTGATGGCGAATCAGGCCGTTTGCATCCCCGGCGCCCAATACAAACTGATTACCGCATTGGTGCGGCTGCTGCCGATCGGTCTCGCGCATCGCCTGGGCGAGGCGCGTTCGCAGATGTTGGCGGATTAATTGCTGCGGCTGGTGGTGCGGCTGGTTTCGGCGAGCGCGAGTCTGGTCCAGCCGAAGGCGATTTCGGGGACACCCACGCCCATCATAGACGTCGTGCGCTCTGCGATCGGCTTGCCGCCCATGGCCTCGTAAAAAAACCGCGCAGGATTCCCTGCGTGGGCCCAAATGACGCAACGCGTGTGGCCGCGCTCGGCCAGCGCCGCAAATGCGCCGCCCAAGAGCGCGCGGCCGATCCCGCGCCCGGTCAGCATCGGGTCGACATAGAGGGTGTAAATTTCGGCGTCGTAGCCAAGCCCGGAATCGCGCGCACGCCCCATGCTGGTCATGCCGACGATCCTGTCTTTATCCTCGGCGACATAAACCGCTTCGCGGGCCGCGATGGCGATCGCATTACGCCAACGTGCGCTCTGTCCTTCGACCGTCATGCCGGAAAGCAGTCGCGCCGGAAGGACTAGAGGATAGGTGTCGCGCCACGATTCGACGTAAATCCGTGCGACCGATTCGGCGTCCGACGGCCGCGCTTTCCGGATTGTCAATGACGTGCCCATGAGTCGAGCTTGGCCTTATGCGACGGGAGGATCAAGCAAAATCCGCGGGAGCCTTGAGCGGAACGGCACCGACCTCTGCGCGTTATCGCCTCGGGTTCGTTCGCTGAGATATTTCTGTGAATCCGACTGCTCATGCACAGCCTGTAAGGCCGGCGCGCCGCCAAATGGGTTGCCGCTCCCTTCTTCGAATGTTTGTCCCGCGGTAGGCTTTTGAGTCGCGCGAATCAGCGGTCGAGTTGTGGTCCGCGGAGTGGGACGCAAGAAGCCCGCAGAACCCGAACTTAAACCGCAGCGAAAGATTGGGTTAAGCATGCGTTCATCTAGGAGAGTGAGACTCTAGGAGGTTGGACTCAGGGGAGGCGCAAAGACCCGCCATGCATTCGACATTTTGTAGGAATGAGATTGCGGGTAGCCCGACCGGAAGGAGCGGGAGAGATGAGTAACCTGGACGTATTCGATCTGTTCAACCGCGATTATTCGCGCGAACAACTTGAGACGATGAGTCTGCGCGATTGGCTCCTTGCCGCGCGCGACGACAAGATGCTTTACGCCTCGCCGTCGGAGCGGATGATTTCCGCGATCGGCGAGCAGGAGCTGATCGACACCGCGCAAGATTCGCGGTTGGGCCGCATTTTCTTCAACCGCACAATCAAGCGCTACAAGGCGTTCGAAGGCTTCTACGGCATGGAAGATACCATCGAGCGCATCGTCGGTTATTTCAAACATGCCGCGCAGGGTTTGGAGGAGAAGCGGCAGATTCTCTATCTGCTCGGGCCGGTTGGCGGCGGCAAATCCTCGCTCGCGGAGCGGCTCAAGGAGATGATGGAAAAGCGCCCGATCTACGTGCTCAAGGCGGGCAACCAGATCAGCCCGGTTTTTGAAAGCCCGCTCGGACTGTTTCGCTCGGCCGATCTCGCAGACTTGCTGGAGGATAAATACGGCATCGAGCGTCATCGCCTGGGCGGAGTCATGAGTCCCTGGGCGGTGAAGCGGCTGGACGAATTCGGCGGCGATATTTCCAAATTCGAAGTGGCGCGCTTCTTCCCTTCGAAGCTCCGCCAGATCGGTATCGCCAAGACCGAACCCGGCGACGACAACAATCAGGATATTTCGTCGCTCACGGGAAAAGTCGATATCCGGAAGCTCGAGCATTTCAGCCAGAACGATCCGGACGCCTATTCCTTTTCGGGTGGGCTGTGCCGTGCCAATCAGGGCCTTCTCGAATTCGTGGAGATGTTCAAAGCGCCGATCAAAGTGCTGCATCCGTTGCTGACCGCGACGCAGGAAGGCAATTACATCGGCACCGAGACGCTGGGCCCCATTCCGTTCAACGGCATTATTCTCGCCCATTCGAACGAAGCCGAGTGGCAGGTGTTCAAGGCGAATAAGAACAACGAAGCCTTCCTCGACCGCATCTGCGTCATCACCGTTCCCTATTGCCTGCGCGTGACGGAAGAAGTGCAGATCTACAAGAAGCTGCTTCGGGAAAGCCAGTTGGACAAGTCGTCTTGCGCACCGGAAACGCTCGAGATGCTCGGGCGCTTTTGCGTCCTTAGCCGGCTCAAGGAACACGAGAATTCGAATCTGTTCTCCAAGATGCGCGTGTATGACGGCGAAAAACTGCGCGACACCGATCCCAAAGCCAAGACGCTGCAGGAATACAAGGACGCGGCGGGCGTCGATGAAGGAATGACGGGTATTTCCACGCGCTTTGCCTACAAGGCGCTGTCCGAGACTTTCAATTACGACCATTCGGAAATCACCGCCGATCCCGTCCATCTGATGTATGTGGTCGAACAGGCGATCCGGCGCGAACAATTCCCCGATGATCTCGAGAAAAAATATCTCGAATTCATCAAAGCAGAGTTGGCGCCGCGCTATGCCGATTTCATCGGCAAGGAAATCCAGAAGGCCTATCTCGAATCCTATGGCGAGTATGGGCAGAATCTGTTCGACCGCTATATCGCCTATGCCGATGCCTGGATCGAAGATCAGGACTTCAAGGATGCCGATACCGGACAATTGCTCGACCGCAATGCGCTGGATGCGGAATTGTCGAAGGTCGAGAAACCGGCCGGAATCGCCAATCCCAAGGATTTCCGCAACGAGGTCGTGAAGTTCGCGCTACGCTATCGCGCGCAGCACGACGGCAAGAACCCGCAATGGACCGCTTATGAGAAAATCCGCAACGTCATCGAGAAGCGGATGTTCACGCAAGTCGAGGATCTGCTGCCGGTGATTTCATTCGAATCGAAAAAGGACAGCGATACCGAGACCAAGCACAATGAGTTCGTGAAACGGATGCTCGCGCGCGGCTATACGCAGCGTCAGGTCCGCCGCCTGGTCGAATGGTACATGCGGGTGAATAAGGCGGGATAGGAGAACTGAAGCCTTCGCGGGCGCTCATGACCTATTTCATCGACCGGCGGTTGAATCCTAAAGGCAAAAGCCTGGCCAATCGGCAGCGCTTTTTGCGCCGCGCGCGCGCGCAAATCCGCGAGGCGGTGCAGAAAAGCCTGAAAGATTCCGGCGTCGCCGATGTCGCGAAAGACCGCAAAATCCGCATCTCGACGCAGGGAACCAGAGAGCCGAAATTCCGTCTTGATCCGAAGAAAGGCGGCAAGCGCGATTTCGTCCTGCCGGGCAACAAGGATTTCGTCGCCGGAGACCAGATCAAAAAGCCGCAACAGGGACAGGGGGGAGCGTCCGGCAAGGACGCGGCGAGTTCGGGCGAGAGCGAGGACGATTTCGAGTTCACCATGCGGGAAGACGAGATTCTCGATATTTTCTTCGAGGATCTGGAGCTTCCCAATCTGGTGCGCACGGCGCTTTCCGAAGTGGCTTCCCCGAATTGGAAGCGCGCGGGAATCACCACCTCAGGGGCGCCGAATCAGATCAACCTCGTTCGCACCATGCGCAATTCCTTCGGCCGCCGGTTGGCGATGCGGCGGCCGACGCTCGCCGAGGTCAAGGCGCTGGAAGAAGAAATCGCCGTGTTGGAATCGCAAACCGCCGCGCAACGCGACGAAAACCAGCTCCTCTCGTTGCGCGCCGAGCGCGACCGGCTGAATGCAAGACGCAAATGGGTTGCCTTCATCGATCCCGTCGACGTCCGTTTCAACGCCTTTACCGAGCAGCCGCAGCCTTTAAGCCGGGCGGTGATGTTCTGCCTGATGGACGTTTCCGGTTCGATGGGCGAGCGCGAGAAGGATTTGGCGAAGCGCTTTTTCGTGCTGCTGCATTTGTTCTTGAGGCGCCGCTACGAAAAGGTCGACATCATCTTCATCCGCCATACCCATGACGCGCAGGAGGTTGACGAGCAGACATTCTTTTATTCGCGCCAGTCGGGGGGAACCATCGTTTCCACGGCGCTCGAAAAAATGCTCGAAATTCAGAGACAGCGTTACACCACCGCCGATTGGAATATCTATGCGGCGCAGGCGTCGGACGGATACACGCAGTCGGGCGATGCGAAACGCTGCGTCGAGCTCCTGGAAAGCGAGCTGATGCCGATTTGCCAATATTATGCCTATATCGAAATTCTCGACGAGCGCGAGATGGAAGTCTTCTCGAGCGAAGAAGCCGGCGCCGAATTGTGGCGCGCCTATCGCACGGTTGCCGAGAGCTGGAAGAATTTCGCGACCAAACGCATCGCCAAACCCGCGGATATTTTCCCCGTCTTCCACGAGCTGTTCAAAAAGCAGGAGACGGCGTGACGGGGTGGGCCTCCATGCTGCGATGCTCCGACGGCAGCTTTTATGTCGGCTCGACCTCCCATGAAGACGTTGAAACGCGCGTAGGGGAACATAACGAAGGCATTTTCGGCGGATATACTTCAAAGCGCCGTCCAGTCAGCCTTGTTTGGGCGGAATGGTTCTCCGATCTTCGCGAGGCTCACGTCGCTGAACGCCGAATCAAGGGTTGGAGCCGTGCCAAAAAACAGGCGCTGATCGCGCGTGATTTTGACGCCATTCGGTCGTTGGCGAAGCGGCCGGGCGCGCGTGGTTCGAGGCGCGGCCGTCATCCTGAGGCGCTCGCGAAGCGAGCCTCGAAGGACGGACGGGCACCTCACCATGACGCGTGCTTCGAGGCGCCGCTGCGCGGCGCACCTCAGCATGACGCTGAGGATAATCGTCATCCTGAGGTGCGAGCGAAGCGAGCCTCGAAGGATGACGAGGCCGGAGGCACGGCGTGACCGCGCCGTTGTTCACCGAACCGGAATGGAGCTTTCCGGCGCTCGACCGCGTCCTGAAGGCAGTGGAAGAGATCGCGCTCGGGGATTTGCAGCTCGAGGTCTATCCCAACCAGATCGAGATCATCTCCACCGAGCAGATGCTGGATGCCTATTCCGCGATGGGCATGCCTTTGATGTATCACCATTGGTCGTTCGGCAAGCTGTTTGCGCGCGAAGAAAACCTCTATCGCGCCGGACACATCGGCTTGGCTTACGAAATGGTGATCAATTCCAATCCCTGCATCTCCTATCTGCTGGAGGAGAACTCGATGACGATGCAGACCATCGTCATCGCGCACGCGGCGTTCGGTCATAATCATTTCTTCAGGAACAATTATCTGTTTCAGCAATGGACCAACGCGGAAAGCATCCTGGAATATCTCGCTTTCGCCAAAGGCTATGTTGCCGCCTGCGAGGAGCGCTATGGCCACGCCGATGTCGAAGCGGTGCTGGATTCCGCGCACGCGCTGATGGATCAAGGCGTCTTCCGCTATCGCCGGCCGCCGCGCCCGTCTCGCGCGCGGTTGATGGAAAAACAGCGCCGGCGCGCCGAGCACGCCGAAGAGGATTACAGCGAGTTATGGCGTACCTTGCCGCAAGGCGCCGAACCGCCCCCTCCCCGTCCCGACGCGTGGGACTTCGACGAGAATGAAGCCGGCGGCGGGCCAAAACTGCCGGAAGAAAATCTGCTCTATTTTCTGGAGAAATACTCGCCGGGCCTGAAGTCCTGGCAGCGCGAGATTCTGCGTATCGTGCGTCATCTCGCTCAATATTTTTATCCGCAGCGTCAGACCAAGATCATGAACGAAGGCGCGGCGACGTTCGTGCACCACACCATCATCAACAAACTGTACGACAAAGGGCTCCTTACCGAAGGCGCCATGTTCGAATTCATCGCCAATCACACATCCGTGGTGTTCCAGCCGGAATTCGAGGACCCGCGCTATTCGGGCTTGAACCCCTACGCATTGGGTTTTGCCATGATGACGGATATCAAGCGCATTTCCGAGGAGCCGGCCGAGGAAGACCGCGCCTGGTTTCCCGAGTTCGCCGGCAAGGGCGATTGGCGCGCCGTGCTGAAAGACGCCTGGGCGAATTACCGCGACGAGAGCTTCATCGGACAGTTCCTGTCGCCGAAGCTGATGCGCGATTTCAGGCTGTTCGCGCTTGCGGACGACGCCGAAGCTCCCGTGCTTACGGTTTCGGCTATTCACAATGAAGCCGGTTATCGCCGCGTGCGCTCGACGCTTGCGCGCCAATATGACGTCAGCGAAGCCGATCCCAATATTCAGGTCGCCGGCGCCAATCTAAAGGGCAACCGCAAACTTTTCCTCGAACACCGCATGCATCGCGGCGTGCCCCTCAATGCCAACCTCAAGGCCCAAGTGATGCCTCATATTGAGCGCCTCTGGGGCCACGAGGTGGCCCTGGAAGAAATGCCGGCCGATTAACCGGAACGTTTTGTTTAGGTCTTTCCGCGATATTGCGCGGATGTCCTTGCAAGCGACCCCCGTTGCGCAAGCCCATGCGGCTGTCCGTCAAGGTTTGCCGGCCGCCGCCGCGGCGTTTGGCCTGACGCTTTTCAGCTCCGCGTTTCTGTTGTTCTGGATCGAGCCGCTGTTTGCGCGAATGCTGCTGCCCCGTCTCGGCGGGTCTCAGGGCGTGTGGAATACGTGCCTGGTTTTCTTTCAGGCGAGCCTGCTTCTCGGATACGGCTATGCGCATCTGCTGGCTCGTTTCCTGTCCTTGCGCAATCAGGTCCTGGTGCATGTTCTGGTCGTCGCCGCGGGCTGGCTTTTTCTTCCCCTCGCCATCGGCACGCATTGGGCGCCGCCCGATAGCGGCTCGCCCGTCATTCCGCTATTCGCGCTCCTGATCGGCACGCTGGGATGGCCGTTCTTCGCGCTGTCGGCCAACACGCCGTTGTTGCAGCATTGGTTCTCGTTTACGCCGCATCGCGAGGCGCGCAACCCGTATTTTCTCTACGCGCTAAGCAACGCCGGCAGTCTCGCCGCGCTGCTCTTCTATCCTTTTCTCCTCGAACCAAATTTTACCTTGAGCCATCAGGCGGCGCTCTGGGCATCGGGATATTTCGCCCTCACCGTCATGATTGCCTTGGCGGGCGGATCGAGCGTTTTTGCCCAGGGACGCGCCGGAATCGGGCAAACGATCGTACCGGCTTCGCGCTCGATCGATTGGAAAACTCGCCTGACGTGGCTTGTCTATGCGGCGCTGCCTTCGAGCCTGCTCATTGGCGTGACGGGCTATATCACAACGGACATTGCATCCTTCCCGCTTCTGTGGATTGCGCCGCTGGCCCTGTACCTAACCACGTTCGTGTTTGCCTTCGCCGGCAAGCCGCCCATTCCCCACGGGATCATGATAGAGCTGCTGCCATTCGGTATCGTTCTGGCCGCGGCGGGATTCTGGCTCGCGCCGGCCTCGCTCATCGCCGCGATTGCTGTGGAACTCATCGCCTTTTTTATCGTGGCGATGACTTGTCACGGGGAGCTGGCGCGGCTGAAACCCGCGGCTGACAGGCTGACGGAATTCTATTTCTGGCTGTCGCTAGGCGGCGTCATCGGTGGAGCGCTCACCGCCCTCGTCTCGCCGCTGCTCTTCAAGGACATCATCGAATATCCGCTGGCTCTTGCCTTTGTTTGCCTGCTGCGGCCGGGACAGCGCTCCGACAGCGAAACCGCACGTATAGGACAATATGTTCTCTTATCGCTCGCGATCTTGCTGGTGCTGATCGAACCCTTGGCTTCCTACAACGTCATCATATCGAATTTGCTTTCCGTTTGTTTGGTCGCCGCCGTAGTGGGCCTTGCTTTGTGGTCCCAGCCGCGCAATTGGCTGTTGATCGCGCTGGCACTCTTGCTCGGATTGCAATACGAGCACGCGCTGGTTTCCCGCTACGGAGCCACGATTTGGCGCGGCCGCAGTTTCTACGGCGCCTATAGCGCGATTGAGGATCGGCGCGCGGGCTATCGCATGATGTTCCACGGCAGGACTATTCATGGCGTCGAACGACTCGCCGGAATCGCACCGCCGCAACCCCTGTCTTATTATTCGGCGGCCGGGCCGTTGGGCGACATCATGCGGGCTATCGGGCCTCGCAGCCACGACATCGGCTTGATCGGATTGGGCATCGGCAGCACGGGCTGCTACGCCCGGGCCGGGCAGTCGTGGACGTTTTACGAGCTCGATGGGCTGGTGGACGATCTCGCGAGACATTCCGGCCTGTTCCATTCGCTGTCTGCGTGCGCGCCGGATGCCAAAGTGGTTCTTGGCGATGGCCGCATGAATCTCGAACGCGAAGGCGCAGGCCTCTACGATATTTTGCTTCTGGATGCTTTCTCGTCCGACGCGATTCCCATTCACCTGCTGACGCGCGAGGCTTTTGCCACGTATGTTCGCGCGCTAAAGCCGCACGGCGTGCTCGCGATCCACATCACGAATCGTCATTTCGACCTCGCGCCCATCATCGCCCGGATCGCACCCGGGGCGGGACTGGTCGCCTATGAACGGTCATTCTCGCCGCCTCCGGGTACGAATTTGGCGCTGACTCCCCCGTCGCGCTGGATGGTGCTTGCGCGCGATCGTACGGATTTGGGCGGGCTTGCGGACCGCGCAAATTGGACACTCCGGCCCGCCATGCCGGCAACAAAGCTGTGGACGGACGATTTCTCGAACATCCTCAGCGCACTCCGCTAAGACCACGACCCTCCAATTCCGCGAGCGTCTCGTGCGAGTTTGTTGGCCGTCACAGATTGCGGTTTCTCCGGGCCGCCGCTATGGCACACTAAACGCTTGCACAAATGACCCCTAGGCGAGGGCCCTGACATGTTCGCTTTGTATTTTGCAGATCTTCTTGCCGTCACTCTTCTATGCGTGCTCGCGGCAAGACGTATGGCTGCCAACCGGGCCAGATCGCAGCGCGCTTGGATGTGGGCGGCCGCGCTTCTTGGACCGTTGCCATTGATAACATTAGCTATTCTTCCTATACGGCGTTAGCGAACCCTGCCCCCGGCGCGCTTGTAGGGAGGCTTACATTGCTGTAATCTTAACCATTCGTGCCTGTCCTTGCACGTGGGAGGGAGCGACGCATGATTCGTACCCGTGCCCTTAGCACAATCGGCATAGTTTTGGCGGGCGCAGTTGTGTTGCCTGCAGCGTCTCTGCCTGAGAATTCCCCTTCTGCAGCCGCAGCCGCTCATCGCGCCGCATTCGATCAACAGACCTTTTGGCAGACGACAAAAGTATATTGCGATACGTGCCATTTCGGTCCCAAGGCGCGCGCAAAACTGAACCTGGAATCTCTGGACCTCTCCAATCTCGGCAACAATGGCGAGACCTGGGAGAAAATCCTGCGCAAACTACGCAACCGCGAAATGCCTCCTGTCGGCATGCCGCGCCCCACAGAGGTGACTTACCAGGCGCTGGTGTCGGCGATCGAGAGCGAACGCGATCGTGTGGCGCAGGTCAGGCCCAATCCCGGAAGACCCACGCTCCATCGCCTCAACCGGACAGAATACGCCAATGCCGTGCGCGATCTGCTCGGGCTGGAGATTGACGTTTCGGAGATGTTGCCGGCCGATGACATCGGCTACGGCTTCGACAATATCGGCGACGTGCTGCAGGTATCGCCCGTATTGCTGGAACGGTATTTGTCGACGGCACGCAAGGTCAGCCGCACCGCCGTGGGCGACATGACGTTACCCGCGTCCTATCAGACCTATACCATTCCGCATGGGCTCACTCAGGACGATCGCCTGGGCGACGCCGCGCCGGTCGGTTCGCGCGGCGGCGCTGCCATTCGCCATTTCTTTCCGGTGGACGGCGAATATGAGATTTCGGTCACGCTGCAAAGGAACAGAAACGACGAGTATTTAGGCTTGGAGCGGGAACGCAAGCTCGATCTGAGGCTCGATGATCAAAGGCTCGAACTGTTCACCATTCCGGCCAGTCAGAAGAAGATTGTGCTCGGCGGCGGAACGCCCCCCGATGCGAAACTCAGGGTCCGCCTGTCCGTCAAGGCCGGCACGCGAGAGATCGGTGCATTGTTCTTGAAGGATACGGTGCTTCAGGAAGGCGTCATCGACAAAGTCCGCGACGACGACGTGAAGACCTACTTCGAAGGCGTGGGCAGCGTTACGGTTGCGGGCCCGTTCAATGTCGAAGGACCGGGTCACACAGTTACCCGCGACAAGATTTTCATCTGTCATCCGTCCGGCGCCGGCGACGAGATGGCCTGTGCGGAAAAAATCCTGACCAACCTCGCCCACCACGCCTATCGGCGGCCCGTGACTGCCGACGACATGCCGCAGCTGCTCGCACTCTATAAAGAGGGCGCGGAGAGCGGCGGCTTCGAGGCAGGCGTGAGATTGGCGTTGCAGAAGATTCTGGTCTCGCCCGAGTTCCTTTTCCGTGCGGAGGTTGATCCGCCGAAAGCCGCTCCCGGAACCGTGTACCGCATCAGCGATGTCGAGCTTGCATCGCGGTTGTCGTTCTTCCTCTGGAGCAGCATTCCTGACGACCAGTTGCTCGCAATTGCCGAGAAGGGACAACTCCACGACCCGTCGGTCCTGCAGGCGCAGGTCAAGCGCATGATGGCCGATCCGAAGTCGGAAGCCCTGATCAAGAACTTCGTCGGCCAATGGTTGTTCTTGCGCAATGTCGATAGGATATCGCCGGATACGTCGACCTTTATGACCTTCGACGAAAATCTGCGCCAGTCGATGGCGAAGGAAACCGAGCTCCTCGTCGAAAGTCAGGTGAAAGAGGATCATAGCGTCGTCGATCTGCTGAGCACGGACTACACCTTCCTCAATCAGCGCATGGCCGAGCACTACGGGATCAAGGGCATTTACGGCACCGAGTTCCGCCGCGTTAAGCTCGAAGATCCGAAGCGGTTCGGCCTGCTTGGACAGGCGAGCATTCTCGCGGTGACCTCCTATCCCAACCGGACGGCGCCGACGATCCGCGGCAAATGGGTTCTGGAACAGCTTCTGGGCACGCCGCCGCCGCCGCCGCCGCCCAATGTCCCATCGTTGAAGGACGATCAGACCACGCAGAAGCTGACCATGCGCCAACGCATGGAACTGCATCGTGCCAGTCCTCAATGCGCCGCTTGCCACCGCATGACGGACCCGCTCGGCTTCGCGCTGGACAATTTCGACGGCATCGGCGCTTGGCGCGACTCCCTTGGACCCGGTTCGGGACCGATCGATTCGTCCGGCATGCTGCCCGACGGTACTCCTTTCAATGGGCCGGAGGGCTTGCGCCACGTCCTGCTCCAAAAGCGGGACATGTTCGTCGAGAACTTCACCGAACGGCTTCTGACTTATGCGCTGGGTCGCGGCGTCGAAGAATACGACCACGCCGTTATTCGGAAGATCACGCGCGACGCTTCTGCGGATAACCAAAAGTGGTCATCCATTATTCTTGGCATCGTCAACAGCACTCCGTTCCAAATGAGGAGGACAAAAGATGTTAATAGTTAAAAAATCCATTCCCCGTCGGACGTTCTTGCGCGGAGCTGGCGCGGTAGTCGCCTTACCCATGCTGGATGCGATGACCCCCGCCTTTGCCGCCGAAACCAAGCGGCCGATCCGCATGGTGTTCATGGAAGTTCCGAACGGGATCTTCGATTTGAACAATGAGTGGACGCCCAAAACCGAGGGCATCGGCTGGGAGATGACGCAGACTCTCAAGCCGCTGGAGGCCTTCCGCGACCGCATGGTCGTGATCGGGGGGCTCGATCATCAACAAGCCGCCGGCCGCGATGGCGAAGTGGGCGGTGATCATCCGCGCGCTTGCACCGCCTACCTGACGGGAACGCACGCGAAAATGACATCCGGCGCAGACATCCGCGCCGGAGTTTCCGTCGACCAGATTGCGGCGAGGGAATTCGGCAAATACACCCAGCTCGCTTCCCTCGAAATTGGTCTGGAGTCCTCGGAAATCGTAGGCGCCTGCGAGTCCGCTTATGGCTGCGCCTATTACGACACGATCTCATGGCGCAACGAGACCACGCCGCTACCGATGGAGAACCGGCCGCGCGCCATCTTCGAACGTCTGTTCGGCGACGGCGGTACGGATCCGAAGGCTCGCTTGGCGATCAGGGAAGAGGACAAGAGCATCCTCGATGCGATCAATGCGGACGTCAAAAAGCTGCGGGTTAGGGTTGGCGGAACGGATCGCTCCAAAGTCGACCAGTATTTGGATGCTATCCGCGATGTCGAGCGGCGCATGCAGCTGGCCGAGAAGCAAGACGTTCAGGCTCTGCCTGTTGGAAGCCCTGTCGGCGCGCCGGAAGTCTTCTCGGATTACTTCAAACTGATGGCCGATCTCATGGTCCTCGCCTTCCAGACCGACATGACGCGGGTCATCACCTTCCAGATGGGCCATGAGATGAGCGGCCGCGCCTATCCGGAGCTGGGATTTGGCGATGCCCACCACCCCTGTACCCATCACCAGGGCGATCGCGAGAAGCAGATAAAGACCACGCAGATCAACGGCCTGCATACCAAGATGTTGGCCTATTACCTCGGCAAGCTGCGCGACACGAAGGATGCCGACGGCTCGCTGCTCGATCACTCGATGATCATGTACGGCGCCGGCCTCAGCGACGCCAATCTGCACCTTTATATCAATCTGCCGATCGTGCTGGTCGCAGGCGGCATTGGCGGGATCAAGGGCGGAGTGCATGTCAAATATCCCAACCGCACGCCAATGAGCAATCTGCTTCTCACCATGCTGGACAAGGCCAATGTTCCGCATGTGGACAAGCTCGGCGACAGCACCGGCCGGCTTGAGCTGCCGAGTGGTCAAACGAAGGTGGCGAGAATCTAATGTCCGTTCGGCTGGCCCCGTTCAAAGCGGGGACCAGCCGAGCGACGCGTAGACCTTTTGGAATCCAGCCGGACCGAAATGCGGTCTAAGTGAGGAAACGACGATGAACATCAGGGCGATGTTGCTGGCAGGCGTGATTGGCATGCCGTTCCTGGCGGGTGCCGCGCAAGCGGATATCATGTCGCTGGTGGCTGCCGCGAAGGACGGGGACCGTGCTGCCGTGCAGTCTCTGCTCGGCAGCCTGCCGAAGAAGGATGTTGCCGGAGCCGAAGGTACGGCGGCGCTCGTCTGGGCGGCCTCCCGTAACGACTTGGCAATGGCCGATCTTCTCCTACGCGCCGGCGCAAGCGCGAAGATGCCCAATGAATTCGGCGCCACGGCGCTTTACGCCGCGGCCGAGCAGCAGGACCCGGCGATGGCAGTGAAACTGCTGGCAGCGGGGGCTGATCCCAACATGCCCATCATGTCGGGCGAAACGCCGCTCATGGCGGCCGCCGGCCGGGGTAACGTCGAGACGGTGCGTGCATTGCTTTCGGGCGGCGCCAAACCCAATGCGCAGGAATCCATGGGCGGACAAACCGCCTTGATGTGGGCGCTTGCAAAACGTCAAGTCGCGGTTGTCGATGAGCTTGTCAAACACGGCGCGGACGTGGAGCTGGCTTCGAAGACCGGGTTCACCCCGTTGATGTTCGCCGCCCAGCAGGGCGATGCGGCCAGCGCTCGTATTCTCCTCCACGCCGGCGCGAAGGTGGATGAAGCCCAGCCGAAAACGGCCTTGACCCCCTTGATCGTCGCCAGCGCCATGGGCAACGCGAAGGCCGTGGACGCGCTGCTCGACGGTGGCGCCAATCCCAACCTGTTGGATGCCAATGGTTACGCGGCCTTGCATAGCGCCGTACGGGACTCCGATTATGGCATCGACTTCGAGCGAAAAGACGCACAGCTCGCCATCGTCAAGTCGCTTCTCAAGCATGGCGCGGATCCCAATCTCCGCATCAAGCAGGACAAGGCAAAGGCAGCCGACGAAATCAAAAAAGGCAGCGGCGTTGCGTTGAAACGTCGTACCGCCCTCACCGTTACCGAAGTCCTTCTCCAGGGCTCGACACCACTGGTGCTGGCGGCCGAGACCAGCAACCTCGACGTGATCAAGGCCTTGGTGGATGCCGGGGCGGATCCCAACATTCCGACCGAGCAGGGCACGACGGCTTTGATCATGGCGTCGGGCGCCGGCACGGACGTCCAGAGGGCAAGAGAGCCCGAAGAACGGGTGATGTCGGCCCAGACGTTAAGGTATCTCGTCGAGCATGGCGCCAACGTGAATGCCGCCGGACAATTCGGCTGGACCGCGTTGCACGCCGCCGCCTATCAGGGCATCAACGAGGACATCGAATATTTGGTGAGCAAGGGCGCGAAGATCGATCAGAAGGACAATTTTGGGCAGACGGCGTTGAGCATTTCGCTTTCCGTCCTTACCAAGGAGATCGGCGCCCGCCGGCTCCAGATTCCGCGGAGATACCGCGAGGACACCGCCAAGCTGCTTCTCAAGCTGGGCGCCACGCCGCTTAAACAGTCCGGCGTCAACGTCGTCCTTCAGCGTTCGGGAGACGATGTCTCGGCGAAATAAGCCCCACCGCGCATAACGGACGAAATAGCGGCCTGCCGGGAGATGTCCCGGCAGGCCGCTTCTCGTTTCGCCTAGATGGCGCCCAAATGCGCGGTCAGCCGTCCGGCAATAAGAACAACGCACCACAGCAGAAGAGCCGCGCTCCCAAGTCTAACGGCTTGCGAAGAGGCGGTCCCCTTCGCGTCCCGTGACGCAGCCTCTCGCTTGATGGTCCGATAGAGATACAACGTCAGAACAATCCCGACGATAACCAACAAGAATTTCACCACGAAGGCGATATCGCCGACATATTGTGTCGGCTTGGCCATCCACAGCATGAAGCCGCTGACGAATTGCAGCCCGAGCGCGCCCCAGACAACGGGAAACAGCCGATCAAGCAACGTATAGGGAATCATCTTGAAGAGCCCGAACAGCCTGAGGGCAATGATGAGGATGAAACCCACGATAAGCGCCGTTCCCAGGGCGTGAAATGTCAGTGCTAGCGGCCAACCCCATAAGTCGGTCCTGATCCAAGCGGAGAATTGCGAACTCTCAAGCCATTCAAGCACTGCTCAATCCCCCGCTTAGAGCATTTTCAGGCGAAGTGCCTTCGCGGTTCGCCGTAGAAAATGCGACAAATAAAGATCTTAGAGCGTTTTCGCGATTCGAAGAAAAGTGAAAACGCTCTAGTGTGTTCGTCGAGCGCCGACGCATTTCAGAGATAGGGCAACATTCGGCCGAAAGCGATCACCCCGACCCACGCCAGCAGCACCAATGCTGCGACCCATTTGGCAGCGGCGGGCGCTTTCTCTCCCGCCTTGACGTTCCAAAGCCGGTTGGACAGCGAGAAATACAGAACCGCGATGGCGCCGATCGTGATGAAGACGATCTTCGGCGCGAATCCGATGTCACCCACGACGTAACGGTAGCTATCGGAAAGCATCATCAGCATCCCGCTGATGACGTTCAGCAACACGCCGATAAATCCGAGCACGAGCAACTGGTGCATGGCGGCAAAGGACGCGGATTTCCAGAAGCCCAGCACGCGCAGCACAACGGCGAACGCTGCCCCGAAGATCAAGCAGTAGCCGAAGAAATGCACGGTTTGCCAGGGTGCGAACCAGATCATCTCCTTCATCAGCGTTTCAAGGCTCATGGATACGCCGGCATTGGCATCCGTCGGCAGGTTATCCGTCGCCAAGACGATCTCGGGGTGATTGATCAGACCGCCGCGGTGCCCGGTTTCGGTCATGACGCCAAGGGTGACAACGGCGAACAGCAGAACCAGGCTGAGCGACAGCCGGGAAAAATGTCCGCGATAGCGCGACCGCCACAGCTCGATCCAGGCGGCGCCGCCGGTGAATGCCAAACCAAACAGCGTCCACAAGGCCATGTCGCGATGAGCATTGATCACGGCCTTGGAAATGGGCATGTCCGGGATTGCAGGCTGGGTCAAAGCCCACATGGCAGCGGTGCCGGCGACGTAGGTCGGCACGCCGAAGATGGCGCATATGACAAAAAGGGTAAGGCTGGCCCGCTTCAGGACGTCGTTGTTCGCGACGAGTGCCGCGACAAAGAACGCAATCGCGAACACGATCCCGGCCGTCGGGATGTGATTCAGAATGATATGGGCATGCGACCATGCCTGCGGTGTGGAGATATCGGGAATGGTCGCGGTTAATTGCAGCTCGCGGTGATTGATTTGGAGGCCAAGCTCGTCTGCGACAATCGTCAGGCCCAGAGTGATGATTGCCAGACCCAACACCAAATGGAATGGGTCGCCGGACGCCCGGCGAGCGCTCCATGACCGCCACAGTTCGATGCCGGCGAGGACTCCACTGATCACAAGAACGGCGAGCGCCGCCGCTCCCCAAACATAGTGACTCGCTATCGCGTCCTTGGAGAACCTTGAGTTCCCGGACAGAGCGGCCATCGAGCCCGTGCCGCTGACGTAGATTGGGATCGATAGCAGCGCCAACAAGGCAAACAGCGCGAGGCAGGTCCGCCTGACGAAATCATTACCGGCGCGGATTCCGGCGATGTAAACGCCAAGCACAAACAGAAATCCGACAGTCGGAAAGACGCTTATGAGAATGTGCAAATGCGACCAAGACTGAGGAATGAGATGCATGAAAACGCCCCCTTATCCCAAATTGGCTCTCACGGGTTTTGCAGGCTTGTTTTTCCCGTAAAATTCTGCGCGGCCTCCTTCGGCCGCGAAACACCTCCCGCCAAGCGAGTTTATTAAAGCAAGGAAACACACTTCGGATTCCGAGGTCCCCTGATCCCCTGATTCCGCGGCCCTTGAACAGACTGCGCAAAGTATCAATTTTGGCAACGGCGAAGACAATAGCTTTGATTGCATGATCCCGTCGGCCGGAGATGGTGGCCGTAACTTTTCCCGATTCCCCGGCACCGTCGCTATTCCGGGCAGAGGTGCTATTCTGAGCATCCGAATGTTCAAACCCACTGTGCGCCGTGCCGATGCATTTCCGAGGCTCATCAGAATGGCTGCGGCGCGTTTGCATCGCCTTGCTGGCGCTCATCTTCGCCTCACCGGCCTTTGCGGAAAAGGGCAAGCTGCGCGAACGGCTTACGCCCGCGGTCATGGCGGTGGTCTATCCGAGCGCCGAACGCCTCGGGGTGGAGGAAGGCTCGCCGCCCGCGATCGCGGTTTATAAGGGCGATAAGATCGCCGCCTATGTGTTTTCGACGCTCGATGTCATCGCGGCCCCCGGCTATACGACGACGCCGTTCGATGTGATCGCCGGCATCGATCTTTCGGGGCGCATCACCGGCGCTAAGGTGGTGTTCCACAACGAGCCCCATATTGTTGGCGACCCCATACGCCAGCGCGAGCTCGATACCTTTCTCGCCCGCCAGGCCGGCAGACCGCTGCGCGGCGGCACCGACCCGCTGCCGCCCGACTACGTCGCCGATACCACCGTCAGCGCGCGCGCCATGCGCACCGCCGTTCTCGCCACGGCCGCGATGGTTCTGCGCGCGCATGCGACGCGGACCGCCGCGACCGCTCCGGTCCTCGATGTCAACAGCTTCCAAATGAAGTCGGTGGATGAGCTTCTCGCCGAGGGCGCCCTGGTCAAGCGCTGGGTGACATCGGGCGAAGTCGCGGCCGCCCTCACCAAACAAGGCGCCTCAGCAGCCAAGCTCGACTGGCCGCTCGGCAGGGATAACGATCTCTATATCGAATTTGCAACGGCGCTGGCCACGCCGGCCGCCATCGGCGGCAATCTGCTCGGCGTGGTCACATTGGAGGAGTACAAGAACAAGCTGCCGAGCGGCGCCGAGGCGATCTACGTCGCTTCGAACGGTCCCTACAATTTTCTCGGCACGAAATATTATGACTCGGCCACGGGAAACCGCTTCGACCGCCTGCGCGTGATTCAGAGCGGAAAAACTTTTCGCTTCACCGAAACCGACTACACCTATGCCGTGCCCATCAAAGGGCAGGAGGTGGCCGGACTGTTTGCCCTGCCCGCCCATTCCGGCTTTGACCCCTCAAAACCCTGGCGGCTGGAAATTCTGGTCAATGGCGCCGGCACGCCGCCGGTGACGATCCCGTTCGGGCTCGACTACAAACTGCCGGCCAATTTGGTCAACAGCCCCGGCACTCCACCGGCGGCCGCGTCGGGAGTCGGCTCTACGACGCCAGACGCAGAGGTGGCTATCGCGCAGCCGCTGCTGGACCTGGACCTGGCTCAGGACCTGCCGTCACCCGTCCCCGCATGGGTCGAGGCTTGGGGCGAGGCGAAGCTGAACATCGCGATTCTGACGCTGCTGCTGTCGGTGCTCACCTTGATCTTCATATTCCAGGCTAGGCTCGCGCGTTCTCGTGTCGCCCACCGGCTCGTGCGCAACGGATTTCTGCTGATTGTTCTGGTCTGGTTGGGCTGGACCGCGGGTGTGCAGCTCTCGACCGTCCATATTATCAACTATGCGATGGCGCCATTTCATCATCTGGACATCGGTTTCTACCTTGCCGAACCGCTGATCGTCATCATTGCCGGCTATACCCTGCTCTCGGTGGTGTTGATCGGGCGCGGCGTATTCTGCGGTTGGCTATGTCCGTTCGGCGCGCTGCAGGAGCTGCTCGGCCAATTGTCCCGCGCTCTCGGCACGCCGCAATGGAACCCGCCCGTCGCACTGGAGAAGCGCTTATGGATGGGCAAGTACATCGCAGCTGCCGTTGTTTTGGTGTTGGTGACGACGCAGATCGACGCTTCGGGGGCGACCCTCGAGGTCGAGCCGTTCAAGACCGCGATCACGTCGAAATTCACGCGCGCCTGGCCTTATGTCTTCTATGCCGGAGCATTGTTGGCCATGGGGCTGTTCTCGGAGCGGGCTTATTGCCGCTTCCTCTGCCCCCTCGGCGGCCTGCTCGCATTCCTGGATCGGCTGCACCTTCTCAATCTGCTCAAGCGTCGTCCCGAATGCGGCAGTCCGTGTCATCTGTGCGAACGCGCATGTCCCGTGCGGGCGATCTCGCCGGCGGGCAAAATCAACACTGCCGAGTGCTTTCAGTGCCTCGACTGCCAAGTCGAATATTATGACGAAACGCGGTGTCCGCCGCTGGTGCAGGCCGCCAGGCTGAGTGGCAGGGCAAAGCCGGTTGCGTCCGTGGTGAAACATGTCTGAAGGCGAACGCGGCTCGCGCGGGACAGGCACGCGCGATTTTCGCCCGGCGCGCCGCCGGTTCTTGCGCGTCGTGGCGGCATGTGCCGGCTTGCCGCTGATGATCGCAGGCGTGCGGGCCACGGCGCCGAAAGGCCAGCTGCACAGCTGGCATGGCGAAGTGCTTGGCGCATTATCGGAGCTCACTTTGTGGCATACCGATGCTGCGTTCGCGCGAGCGACGATCCTCAAGGTGCGCCGTGAGATCGAGCGCTTCGAGCGGATCTTCAGCCTCTATCGCACCGACAGCGAAATCTCGCGCCTCAATCAAGCGGGCAGACTGATGAAGCCGTCGCCCGAGCTACGCCGACTGATCGAAGAAAGCCAATTTCTCGGCGAGCTGAGCGGCGGCGCATTTGACATTTCGGTACAGCCCTTGTGGCGGCTTTACGAGGCGCATTTCTGGTCGCATACCCATATCCAGCCGGACATTGTGGCCAAAGCGCACGACGTCGCCCGTAGCTTCGTGGATTTCCGCCGGATCGAAAGCGGCACAGGGAAAATCGGGTTCGCGCGCGCCGGCATGGCCATTACGCTGAACGGCAATGCCCAAGGCGCCATCACCGACGCCATAGCCGACATGCTGCGCAATGAAGGCTTTGAGAGCGCAATGGTCGATTTGGGCGAATTCCGCGCCATCGGGCGCCACCCTGATGGCCATCCCTGGCGGCTTGGCATCGCCAACAGCAAGGACCGAACCAGAATCGACCGCATGGTCGAGCTTGAGGACATGGCCCTCGCGGTGTCCGGCGGTTATGGCACGACATTCGAGGCGAGCGGGCGCTTTCACCACATTTTTGATCCGCACACCGGCGAGAGCGCCAACAGGCTTGTCCAGGTGGCAGTGATCAGTCCGAGGGCGACGGTCGCGGACGGGCTCGCGACCGCCATCTGCGTCACCGGAGAGGCACGCGCGCCGAAATTGCTCGCGGCCTATCCACGGACATGGGCGACCGTGAAACGGTTGGATGGGACATCGGTGACGCTGACGGCAAACGGATTCGCCACCGGGTGACTCGGGCGTTCTCCCACTTCGGCTGGGGTGAAGATGCGCAGCGGGAGACATTTTTTGCCTAACGCATTTCTGCTGCGATAGCGGTCCGCGCCAAGCTGTTTTGCGCAAAACACTTGCTTGATCATCCCCGGGGATGGCGCTAGGTGTTTCAGCATTAGTCGAAATTGCGCCCGGAGCCGATAACGCTGCCGGGCGCAAGCATTTCCGGGGCAAAAACCGCTGAGCCGCGAAGCACGACACGCGTCTCGCCACACTGTTTTGCGCAAAACACTTGCTTGATCATCCCCGGGGATGGAGCTAGGTGTTTCAGCATTGATCAAAATTGCGCCCGGAGCTCGGCATCGATATTTAACCTCCCCTT
>Ga0307477_10000556_pt1 | contig 40524 bp, 39 predicted proteins | sample atmos_gasesECM2C_FD_203316 | JGI IMG/M metagenome (GOLD analysis project Ga0307477, IMG submission 203316) | Hardwood forest soil microbial communities from Morgan-Monroe State Forest, Indiana, United States - atmos_gasesECM2C_515 | ecosystem: Environmental > Terrestrial > Soil > Temperate... | reverse complement strand
GTCGCCGTGGCGAGCGCAGCAAGGACTTTAAAAGACTTCATTTTGGTGACTCCTATGCAGGCAAAAATCAAAAGCGGATTCCGGATTGGAGTCTATTGAGTAATGGAGACTCCGGCCAAACTCAACGCTCAAATCGCCAATTCGCACAGAATAGGAACATGATCGGAGGGTTTTTCCCACCCTCTAACCTTGCGTTCGATGGAAGAACTCGTCAGCCGGTCGGCTGCCTGAGGCGACAATAAGATATGATCGATTCGGATGCCATGGTCCTTAACCCATGCGCCAGCTTGATAATCCCAAAAAGTGTAGCAATGGGGCTCGGCATGGCACGCGCGAAAGGCATCGGTCAAACCGAGATTCGCTATGCGACGGAAAGCCGCGCGGGTCTCCGGCTGAAAAAGAGCATCGCCAGCCCAGACTTGCGGGTCATGGCAATCGTCCGAGGTCGGAATGACGTTGTAATCGCCGGTGAGAATCAACGGTTCTTCAAAGGTGAGCAGATGGCGGATGTGGCGGTTCAGGCGGTCCAGCCACTCCAATTTATAAGCGAATCGCTCCGTACCCGGCGGATTGCCGTTGGGAGCGTAAATCGAGGCAATGCGAACAAGGCCTGACTCACCGGGCACCACGGCCTCGAGATAGCGCGCATGATCGTCGCCTTCCACGGCCGGCAAGCCCTTAACCACATCTTCCGGGGGGCGCTTTGAGAGAATTGCCACGCCATTGTAGCTTTTTTGTCCGTATACTGTTGAATTGTAGCCGAGGCTATCGAATGTCTCGCGGGGAAAAGCGTCGTCGGCCGTCTTGATTTCCTGCATGCACAGGATATCCGGAGCCGCCTCGGCAAGCCATGTCCTTACCGTATCGAGGCGAGCCTTGACCGAGTTCACGTTCCAGCTGCCGATTTTCATGGCCCGTGCCTAAAACGGATTTGCACGCGGCTAGATCGAGAAGCTCGTGCCGCAACCGCAGGAAGCGGTGGCGTTTGGATTTTTGATCTTGAATGCGGCGCCGATCATCTCGTCGACGAAATCGATTTCCGCGCCGTTAAGAAACCCGAGCGAAATCGAATCGATCAGCACGACGGCGCCGTATTTCGTCAGCACGAGATCGTCGTCGGCGCGCGTCTTTTCCAGCGAAAAATCATATTGAAAACCGGAACAACCGCCCCCCGTCACCGCCACCCGCAACATCGATTGCGGTTCGTCGCGGAGAATCTCCACAATATGCCGGGCCGCCCGTTCGGTCAGGGAAACCGGAGGAGAGCTAAGGATCGCTTCGTGACTCATCGGGGACAACCTACCATGGTATCCTTATGTAATCGTCGATGAGCCAATGTCCAAATCGTCACCGCCCGGACGCCTCTTAGGGCCCCAATTCGCCGGCCCCGCCCGCATGCCCTATGCCGCGCGTCAAGAGAATAGCCGCGGCCGCTATTGGACGGAGGAGGAGAGCCCGACGCGCACCTGCTACCAGCGCGATCGCGACCGGATCATTCATGCCACGGCTTTTCGCCGGCTAAAGCATAAAACCCAAGTTTTTGTGCAGCATGAGGGCGATTATTACCGCACCCGCCTGACTCATTCGTTGGAAGTGGCGCAAATCGCGCGGTCGGTGAGCCGGGTCATGGGGCTCGACGAGGATTTGGCGGAGGCAGTAGCCCTATCGCACGACCTCGGCCACCCCCCTTTCGGGCACGCCGGCGAAGTGGCGCTTAATCTTTGCATGGCCGGCTACGGCGGGTTTGACCACAATGCCCAGGCGCTGACTCTGGTCAGCAGATTGGAGCACCGCTATGCCGATTTCGACGGCTTAAACTTAACTTGGGAATGTCTTGAAGGTCTCGTCAAGCATAACGGCCCTTTGTGCACCACAGTGCCGGGAGAGAGCTTGCCCGAAGCGATCGCCGATTTCCCCTGGGATCTGGAGCTTTCCACCTATGCCGGCCTGGAAGCGCAGCTGGCATCATTGTCGGACGATATCGCCTATGTGAGTCACGACATTGACGATGGTCTGCGTGCGGGGCTTTTCGACCTGGACGATCTGTTCGCAACGGCCTTGGCGGGACCGATCTTTCACACTGTCCACGAATCTTACCCTGGACTCGAGCTGAGCCGGCTTATCGGAGAAGGAGGGCGGCGCCTGATCAGCCGGATGATTTCCGACCTCGTGTCGGAAACCAGGCTCCGCCTCGAAGCGCTTGACCCGAGAAGCGCGGTGGAAATCCGTGCCCATGCTGCGCCGGTCGCGGCATTTTCCGGCTCCTTGCGCGGGGAGTTGTCGGGGCTGAAGGAATTTCTGTCCCGGCGGATGTATCGCCATCCGCGAGTGCTGCAAGTCATGCAAAACGCTCAAATCGTGCTCACGAACTTGTTTAATGCATTTACCGCCGATCCGTCGCTGTTGCCCGGGGACTGGATGGCGCAGTGCGGCGGCCCAACCGATCGGGCAACCGCCCGCGCAACGTGCGATTACATAGCCGGGATGACTGACCGATTCGCATTGCAGGAATATCGCCGAATATTCCACATGGATTTTCCTCTTTAAGCTCGCTGTTCGGGCATGACCTGCGATGATTCGGGACGCCACAGGTGTTAAAAATGAGAGCCACGCGATTCGCGTAAAGAGGCGCCATGATTGACCGTCAACGCGGCGTTTACCAGCCGTTGATCAAGAATAACCCAATTTACGATCTCTCGGACGATCAGGTCGAGGAAGAGGACTTGCATTCACGACTGCCGCTCTTGGTGATTATCGCGCTTTTGCTTGTGGCCGGATTCGCAGGCGTCGTTTGGCTGGCATATAACCATGGAGTTGCGAGCGGGCGCGTAGGCTCGGCGGTGATCATTGCCCCGCCCGAAGGGCCGCTGCGCACTCCGCCCCTGGATGCGGGTGGCATACCTGTTCCCTATCGGGGGCTCAAGATCTACGAGCAGCCTGTTCCGCCGGAACAGGAAGCTCGCGACTCCACGCCTGCGCGGGGCGCCCAGACGAGCGATGTCTCGATACGGCCGGCCGCCAAATCTGCGCCCGCAGCAACAGAAGCAAACGCCGCGTTTTCCGGCGCCGGCAATTTGTTCCCCGCGGAGCACGGCACGGCCGAGGGGACTATGCTGCAAATCGGTTCGTATGAAACGGACGCCATCGCTCATGGCGCATGGGCGGCGTTCAAGGCCGATCACGGCGGATTGGTGGACGGTTTGGCAGCCGACATCCGCAAAGCGGATCTTGGCGCCAAGGGCGTTTGGTATAGGTTACGGATCGGTCCTTTTTCCGATGACGCCGCCGCCACCGCTCTATGCGAGAAGCTCAAGGTGCAGGGCGTTACCTGTTTTGTGGCGGCGCCGTGAAACGAAATAATCCGAGGCTGAAATGCCGGCAAGCGCCGCAGTTTATGGGTGTCGGGGGTCAATATTGGCGCCCGAAGAGCGCGATTTTTTCCGCGACGTTTGCCCCTTTGGATTCATCCTGTTCGCGCGAAAAGAACAACCAAATGTCGAGTCGCCCGCTCAAGTGCGCGCTCTTTGCGAGGCGTTGCGCAACACCGTCGGCCAAGAGGATGCGCCGATTTTCATCGATCAGGAGGGCGGCCGGGTTGCCCGCCTCAAGCCGCCGCATTGGCATACCCGCCCGGCTGCACGGCGCTTCGGCGAGCTGTTTGAGAGGCGCCCGGAGGAAGGACGCGAAGCGGCCTATTTATGCGCGCGCCTTATCGCGCACGATCTCAAGGAAATTGGCGTGACGGTCAATTGCACTCCGGTTCTCGATGTGCCCGTGGCCGGCGCCCACGACATCATCGGCGATCGCGCCTTTTCATCCGATCCTGCCACGGTGATCGAACTTGGGCGTATTGTCATCGACGGTCATCTCGACGGCGGCGTTCTGCCCGTTATCAAGCACATTCCCGGTCATGGCCGCGCGATGGCCGACAGCCATGTTGAGCTCCCCAAAGTTTCGGCAAGTCTCGAAGAGCTCTCCTCGCATGACTTCGTCACCTTCCGTGGACTCAATCACGCGCCAATGGCGATGACTGCACACGTGATTTATGAAGTTATCGATTCCAAACGGCCCGCCACAACCAGTCCAAGGGTGGTGCAGGGTGTCATTCGCCGCGAGATTGGTTTTGACGGGCTATTGGTGAGCGACGATCTCTCAATGGCCGCCTTGAAAGGGCCGCTCGGTGCGCGAGCCAAGGCGGCTCTTTTCGCCGGCTGCGATATCGTCCTGCACTGCGATGGAAACTTGGACGAGATGAAAGAAATAGCCGCGGAAGCCAAACCGCTATCCGGCCATGCGTTGCGCCGTGCCGAAGCGGCTTTGGCCCATTATCGCGCGCCATCGCCGATGGACATCGCCAAAGCGGAACAGCAATTGACACGCCTGCTGGGGACGGCATGAGCGAACGGGGTCTTGCAGACGAGGATGTCTTTGATGCCTTCCCGGCTGGCGATAACGACACCTTGATCGTCGCGCTTGACGGTTTCGAAGGTCCTCTCGATCTGCTTCTCGCTCTGGCCCGGAATCAGAAGGTGGATATTGCAAAGATTTCCGTGCTTCAGCTCGCGGATCAATATCTCGCTTTCATGGAATCGGCACGCCGGAAGCGGCTGGAGCTCGCCGCAGATTATCTTGTCATGGCGGCGTGGCTCACTTACTTGAAATCACGGCTGGTCTTGCCTCATGCCCAGCCGGAGGCCGCCGCCGCCGAGGAGATGGCAGCGCAATTGCGCTGGCGTCTGGCGCGGCTTCAAGCAATGCGCGAATCGGCCGCGCGCTTGTTGGCGCGCGACCGGCTTGATCGCGACGTCTTTCCTCGCGGCCAGCCCGAGCCGGTCGTGGTCACGCGCACGCGTAAAAGCACCGACACGCTTTACGACCTCCTGACTGCGTACGCGCAACAGCGGGTGCGCAAGCTTGGCCATCGCAGCTATGAGATGACCCGCGCACCGGTTTACCTCATCGAAGAAGCGCGGGTGCGGATTGAGCGTATGCTCGGGCAGATTCCAAATTGGAGCGTGCTGACGCGCTTTCTGCCGCCGGAATGGGCCGGGGCAGGCGGACCGCGCCGCCGTAGCGCGCTGGCGAGCATGTTCTCGGCCGCCCTGGAACTGACGCGAGATGGCCGGCTCGAATTGCGCCAACTGGCGCCATTTGGCGAAATTTTCCTGAAGGATCGGAGTGCCGCAGTCGAGGAGAGGACAGTATCGTGAATCGTATCATCCGTCCCAGTGAGGCTGACATGGCCGAACTTGCCGATATCGAGATCGGCGACACGGAATCTCCAACGCCTGAGACGCCGGCGGCGCCGGATCCCATCCATTTGCGGATTGTCGAAGCTTTGCTGTTTGCGGCGGCAGAGCCGGTTGGTGAGCAGGCCCTGGCGAAGGCCATACCGCCCGAATGCGACATCGCCGGCCTGCTTGCGGCATTGCAACAGGATTATGCAAACCGCGGGGTCAACCTTGTGAAGGTTGCCGGGAAATGGCAGTTCCGCACCGCGAGAGATCTTGGTTTTCTTTTGCGCAAACAGGCGGTGGAGGAACGCAAGCTCTCTCGCGCGGCCATCGAAACGCTGGCGATCATTGCCTATCATCAGCCGGCAACGCGGGCGGAAATTGAAGACATTCGCGGTGTGATGGTGAGCAAGGGCACAATCGATGCACTCATGGAAGTGGGATGGGTCCGGATTCGAGGCCGCAGGCGCACGCCCGGCCGGCCGGTGACCTATGGCACCACCGAATCCTTTCTTGTCCATTTTGGACTGGAGAACGTTGGCGATCTCCCTGGGATGGATGAGCTGAAGGCGGCGGGGTTTCTCGATTTGATTCCCCCCTCAAGCTTTACGGTGCCGAACCCGTCGGAGATGCTCGCGCCGGACGAAGATCCCTATGAGGGGGACGAACCTTTTGAGCCCGCGGACGAGCCGATTGAGGAGTTCCCCGGCGAGGAATAGACACGCCGTTTTGCTGATGTTCTAACTCGTTCAGACATTCGATTACGTCCACACGTGATGACTGATTTGGAAGCTCCGGCGCGTTCTTCCACGCCTGCAGGCAGCGTCTGGTTTGTGCTGATTGCCGTCTTTATCGACATGGTCGGCATCGGCGTCGCCTTTCCCGTGCTGCCGGTGCTTGTGGGCGCCTATACCTCATCGCGCGAGATGCAGGCCTATTGGAATATGGACCTGTCTGTCGCCTATGGCTTGATGCAGTTTCTCTGCGCGCCGATGATGGGGGCGATCAGCGATCGCTTTGGCCGCCGAACCGTGCTCATTGCGGCCATTGTGGGACTCGGCCTCCATTATTTCCTGATTGCCGTGGCGCCCTCATTGATGGTGATGCTGATCGCGCGTTTAATGGGCGGAATGACCGGCGCCAGCTTCTCGGTCGCCAACGCCTATCTCGCCGATATTACGCCTCCAGAACAGCGGGCGAAGAATTTTGGCCTGGTCGGCGCAGCATTTGGCCTTGGCTTCATCTGCGGTCCTATGCTTGGCGGCGTGCTTGGCGGGATCAATCTGCATCTTCCGTTCTACGTGGCGGCCGGCATTTCTCTGCTGAACGCGATCTACGGTTATTTTGCCGTTCCGGAATCCTTACCCGTCTCGCGCCGATCCGCCTTTTCCTTTGCCAAAGCCAATCCGTTCCGGGCGCTTGTCGCGCTCATCCGCCATCACGCGGCCGGCAGTCTCGTCGTCGTCTACGCGATCTATTTCGTCGCCCATATGACGATGATCCAGAGTTGGGTGTTGGCGACCCATTTCCGCTTCGGCTGGGGAACCTTCGACAACGGCGTCCTCCTGTTTTGCGTTGGCCTGCTATCGACCATCGTTCAGGGCGGTCTGTTAGGGCGGCTGGTCAAGCGATTTGGCGAAGAGCGGCTGGTGTTGATGGCCGTTTCCAGCAATGTCGTTATCCAGACACTTTACGGAATCGCACCTCAAGGCTGGATGATGTTCCCGATTTTGTTTGCGGGCTTTCTCACCTTCACGGCCGGTCCGTCGATCCAGGCTGTGGTGTCGAAATCGACGGATCCCAGCGCTCAGGGCATCACCATGGGCGCGATGCAATCGCTCAGCAGCCTTGCTGGCGTGATTGGGCCCTTGCTCGGCAATGCCCTCCTGGCGCAAGTCGCGGATCTTCCGCCCGGCGATGTGAGGCTTGGCATAAATTTCTTCGCTTGCGCTGCGCTGAACTTGCTTGCCTTTGCCATCGCATGGCGGCGGCTGGCAAAACCCATCCCCGCGGTAGCTTCGTAACGGCGTGGAACCGATCCTCATTTCAGCGGGCATCGCTGTATTGGCGGAATTTGGCGACAAATCCCAGTTGCTCGCTATTCTGCTGGCTAGCCGGTTTCATAGATCGCTACCGATCATCGGGGCAATTTTTGCCGCGACGCTCTGCAACCAGTTGCTGGCAGCTTTGGCTGGAAAATTGGCCGCCGATTGGCTGGGCGAGAATCTACGCTGGATTTTGGCGTTATCGTTTTTAGCCATGGCCGTTTGGATGCTGGTTCCCGAACGGCAAACCAGTCAGCCCAAAACGATCGGCAATTTTGGCGCATTTGGCGCCACGTTGATCGCTTTCTTCGTCGTCGAGATGGGCGATAAAACGCAGCTTGCGACGGTGGCGCTGGCCGCGCGGTTTCACGCAATTATTCCGGTTGCGGTGGGCACGACGCTTGGCATGATGGCCGCCAATGTGCCTGCGGTTTATCTCGGAGATTATCTTGGCGCTAAGGTCCCAGTCAGAGCGTTGCGCTATGCTGCCGCGGCGATATTTTTCCTGCTCGCTGTCGTTACAGTCTTGGGTTTCGGCCGCCGGCTCCTTTTCGCCTAACGCGCCTTGGCGGCGCGCGGCTTCTTTTCAGGCTCGGTTTCGATCACAACCGCATCTCCGCGCTCAAGAGCAATCGCCAGACGTCCTTCGCGCAAAGCGACGGCATCCCGGCCGAAGACTTCGGCACGCCAGCCATGCAGTGCGGCAACGCCTTCATCGTCTCCGCGCGCCAGGCGCTCGAGGTCGGTCGTGTCGGCGACCAGCCGGGGAGCCACGCGAAATTGCGTGGCGCGCAAGCGCAATAGGGTTTTCAGGAGATCAAGCGCCGCCGGCGAGGGTTCGCGTCCATGGCGCCGTTCGGCAAACGACATTGCCTCCGGTGGCGGGCTTATCATCGCTTCCTCGATCGCAGTAATAAGTGCTTTGCCGGCCCGGGAATTGGCGTAGCCATTGGGCAGCCCGCGGATATGGCCCAGATGCTCCGCATCGGCAGGCGGGTGCGCCGCAATTTCCAATAAAGTCTCGTCCTTAAGTATCCGGCTGCGGGGCACATCGCGCGCCTGGGCCTCGCGCTCCCGCCAGGCGGCAATTCCCGCCAGGATTCCAAGAAAGCGCTTGTTTCCCGAACGCGGTTTGAGACGGCGCCATGCATCCGCGGGTTCGAGCCGGTAGGTAGCGGGATCCTTCAGTGTGGCTTCTTCTTCTTCCACCCATTGGGCGCGGCCGGTCTTCTCCAATTCCTTGGCGAGTATTTCATAAACCAACCTAAGATAAGTCACATCGGACAGCGCATAATCGAGCTGCCGCTTGGACAGCGGACGGCGGCTCCAATCGGTGAAGCGCGCCGACTTGTCGATTTCCGCTTTGGCAAGCCTGCGCACCAAGGTCTCGTATGAGGCTGCCTCGCCGAACCCGCATACCATCGCGGCAATCTGTGTGTCGAAAAACGGCGTTGGGATAACGCCGCCCTGGTGATGAAAGATTTCGATGTCTTGGCGCGCGGCATGGAAAACCTTGACCACGGTTTCCACCGCCAGCAATTGGTGGAATGGCGCAAGATCGATGTCCGCCGACAGCGGATCGATGATGGCTTCCACTTCCGGTCCGGCGGCCTGTATCAGGCAGAGTTTTGGCCAGTAGGTCTGGTCGCGCATGAACTCGGTATCGATGGCCACATAAGGTCCGGTTTCGAGTTCGGCCACGAGCGCTTTCAATTGCGCCGTTTCGGTGACGATGCGCATAGCTGGTAATTAGCGGATTCCTGAGGTGGCTGTCGCCGTATTCCTTTGGGGAAATCACCGCAAAATGAAGCCTTCGCCGTCTAAGGGACCTTCGGGCCGCCTCGCACCGCGGATTTCTGTGCTTTTCCGCCAAGCGTTTCGCTTGACTTCACATCGCTCGCTTTCCACAAACGCCGGCCAAAGGAGCCTTCATGCACCCCTACCGCACTCAAAATTGCGGCGAACTGCGCCGGTCCGACGTCGGCAAGCGGGCGCGACTGTCCGGCTGGGTGCACCGGGCGCGTGACCATGGCGGTTTGCTATTCATCGATTTGAGAGACCATTACGGCCTGACCCAATGCGTGGTGGAGCCCGATAGCCCGGCCTTTGCGGTCGTTTCGGAGGCCCGGTCGGAATGGGTCTTGACGCTGACCGGCCCGATTGTTGCGCGCAGCGAGGAGACTGTGAATCCCGACTTGCCGACCGGCGAGATCGAGCTGCGGATCCAAGAGGCGGCGGTCCAGAGCCGCGCCGAAGAACTGCCGGTGCCGGTTTTTGGCGATCTGGATTATCCGGAAGAAACTCGGCTTCGCTACCGGTTTCTCGATCTGCGCCGCGAGCGCTTGCACCGGAACATCGTCTTGCGGTCTGAAGTGGTTCAATCGCTTCGGCGGCGGATGGTCGCAGAGGGATTCACCGAGTTTCAAACGCCGATTTTGACGGCTTCGAGTCCGGAAGGGGCGCGCGATTTTCTCGTCCCGTCCCGGCTTCATCCCGGTAAATTTTATGCTCTTCCGCAGGCGCCCCAACAGTTCAAACAGCTCATTATGGTCGCGGGCTTTGACCGCTATTTCCAGATCGCGCCGTGTTTTCGCGACGAGGACGGACGGGCGGATCGCAGCCCGGGCGAATTTTACCAGCTTGACGTCGAGATGAGTTTCGTCACCCAAGACGACGTTTTCGCTGCGATCGAGCCGGTTCTTCACGGCTTGTTCGAAGAATTTGGCGGCACGCGGCCGGTTTCGCCCGCGCCTTTCCCGCGGATTCCTTATTCCGAAGCCATGCTTCTTTACGGCTCCGACAAACCCGATTTGCGCAATCCGCTGCTGATTGCCGACATAAAAGCTATGTTCGAACGCGACGATGTGTCCTTCAAGGCTTTCAAAGGCAAGGAGGCGGTGCGCGCGATTCCCGCCCCCGGCGCCGCCGCGCAGCCCCGTTCTTGGTTCGACAAAATGAACGAATGGGCGCGAAGCGAGGGTGCTCCGGGCTTGGCCTATATTGTGTTCGATGAAGAAGCCGGCCAATTGACCGGCAAAGGTGCGATCGCGAAATTTCTGTCAAATGAAGCGCTCGCGCAATTAGCAGTCGTCACAGCCAGTAAAGCCGGGGATGCGGTATTTTTCGCGGCCGACAAGGAAGCCCGCGCGGCGCAGTTGGCCGGTCAGGCGCGGTTGAAGATCGGCAATGAATTGGCCTTGACCCGAAAGGATTGCTTCGAGTTCTGCTGGATCGTCGATTTCCCCATGTATGAATGGAACGAAGACGAGAAGCGGATCGATTTTTCGCACAATCCATTCTCCATGCCGAATTTCGACCGGGAGAAATTTCTTCGACTTGATGCCGAAGATCGCGACACCGTTCTAGGCATCAAAGCCTTTCAATACGATATCGTCTGCAACGGCGTGGAATTGTCCTCCGGCGCGATTCGGAACCACAGGCCCGAGATCATGCTCAAGGCCTTCGAAATCGCGGGCTATGCGCGCGAGGAAACCGAGCAGCGCTTCGGCGGCATGTTGAACGCCTTTCGCTATGGTGCTCCGCCGCATGGCGGCACGGCGCCCGGGATCGATCGCATCGTCATGCTTTTGGCTGACGTTCCGAACATCAGGGAAGTGACGATGTTTCCCATGAACCAACAGGCGCAGGATCTGCTGATGGGAGCCCCATCCGAAGTCTCACCCAAGCAACTGCGCGAATTACACATCCGCGTCGTCACTCCGGAAAAGCGGTAAGGACCATCATAAGCCGATTTTACGCAGTAATTCTTCGGTTGTTAGGCTGCGGAGCCCCAGATTTCGGCCGCCACTTCGACGATGAGCGCCAGTTTGCGGCGCTCGACGTCTTCCGTGATGCGGTTTCCGTGATGGGTGCTGGCAAACCCGCATTGCGGCGACAGGCAGAGTTGTTCCAGCGGAAAATATTTTGCGGCTTCGTCAATCCGCCGCTTCAAATCGTCCTTGTTCTCCAGTTCCGGTTTTTTTGAACTCACCACGCCCAGCACGACCCGCTTGTTGCGCGGGATATGGCGCAACGGTTCGAATCCGCCGGCCCGTTCCGTGTCATATTCGAGAAAATATCCGTCCACTGACGGCTGCACAAATGCCGCTTCTGCAACGCGGTCATAGCTCCCTTCGGCCATCCACATGCTCTGAAAATTGCCACGGCAGGTGTGGACGGTCACCGTCATACCCTCGGGCGCACCCGCAGCGATGCGGTCTACCACGCGCGCGTATTCGCAAATCAAACGATCCGAATCCAGACCATCAGCGCTGATGCGGTCGCGAATATTCTGGTCGCAGAGAAAGGCAAAGCTGATCTCATCGAGTTGGAGGTAGGAACACCCCGCCGCAGCAAGGTCTTTGATTTCTTCGTGGAAGGCGCGGACAATATCGTTCCAGAATTCTTCGACATCCGGATAAGCGGTGGCGCTGACAGTTTTGCTGCCGCCGCGCATATGTACCCAGGTGGGTGAGGGGATGCAGACCTTCGGGGTGCAGCTGGTCGCGGACTTCAGGAAACGGAACGCATCGAGCATGATCGGGCGGCTGCGCCGTACTTTGCCGTTGACCGACAGCATCGAGCGCGTTTCGCCCGTCGCACCGTCATCGCCGCGGAACGAAAGCGCATAGCTCGTGTGAGTTGGAACGATTCCGTCGAGCGCGGACATGAAATCGACGAGGTAATGTCCGCGGCGGAACTCGCCGTCGGTGATCGAGTGCAGTCCCGCGCGCTCCTGCAAAGCGACGGCATCACGGATGGCGGCATCTTCAGCCATGCGCAATTCGGCAGGGGTGATCTCGCCGCGGTCCGCTTTTGTGCGGGCGTTCCGCAATTCCGCGGGGCGCAACAGACTTCCGACGTGGTCGGCGCGAAAGGGAGGCCCGCCGGAATGGCTCATGTCATTGCAGCCGGCCGGGGATTTCCTTGAGCGAGCGCCGCACGAGTTCGCTGGCCGAACTTTCGTCCAGGCGGGCGGCAATGATCTTTTCCGCGGCTGCGACCGCCGAATCGGCCGCGGCGGCGCGGATATCGGCCAGCGCATGCGCTTCAGCTTGCGCGATTTTATCTTCGGCCTGCTTGGCACGACGCGCGGTCTGCGCTTTGGTTGCGGCGCGAGCCTCTGCGGCAAAACGCTCCGCTTCCGCCCTCGCCTCGGTCAGAATCGAGCTGGCCTCCGCGTCTGCGGCTTCCCGTTTCCGGCGATATTCGGCGAGGAGCGCTTCCGCTTCCGTCCGCAGTCGGCGCGCGTCTTCAAGCTCTCTGGCGATGGCGGCGGCACGTCCATCGAGAAAGTTGGTCACCAGCGCGGGCACGCGTTTCCAGATGATGATGGCGAAGAAGATCAGAGTGCCGATGCCGACCCAGAATTCCGGATCGCGGAGCAGGTCGATCATATCATGGTCTCGTCGCCGAAGCCGCGACGGCTTGTGGCGTCGTCGGTTCCGATTCGGATCCCGATCAGCCGCTCGACGATATCGCTAGCGGCCACTGCTGCCGCGGCCTTGACCGAAGCGAGGGATTTATCGCGCGCTTGAAGGATGCGGTTTTCAGCCTCCTTCATCGCCGCTTGCGAATCGGCGTCCGCCGCCGCCTTGATGCGATCGATCTCGGCTAAGATCTGCTTTCGGTTCTCCTCTGCAAGCTGATGGGCTCGGTTGCGGGCCTGCGCCAGGGCGGCCTCGTAGGAGGCAAGCGTGTCTGCCGCCTGTTTGCGCAGCGTATCGGCGGCTTCGAGATCGCCGTCGATGCGATTGCGCCGTTCGGCGATCGCCAATGCGATCCGCGGCAGCGTGACCCGCCACAAGAACAGGAACAGTAGGGTGAAGGTCACTAGCAGCCAGAAAAGCTGGCTTGGGAAGGTTTCGATTCGCAACTGCGGCAAACCGGAATGCTGCTCCGCCGCCGCAATGTTCTCAAGCGCTCCGGTTATAGCCATTGGTGTCAGGTGTAGAGCAGGATGAAGGCCATCACGACGCCCAACAGGCCTGTAAATTCGCAGAGCGCAAATCCGACCATCAGATTGGTGAACTGCCCTTGCGCCGCTCCGGGATTGCGGAGCGCGCCCGATATATAATTGCCGAAGATGGTGCCGATGCCGACGCCGGCGCCGATCAACGCAATTGTGGCGAGGCCGGCGCCGATCAATTTGGCCGATGCAATATCCATTTTTAGCTCCTCTTTGGATTCTGGGTCGGAATTTCGCGATGGGGATCAGTGCTGCGGCTGTTCGGCGTGTGTAGACACATGCAGATTGATGGCGTCGCTGAGATAAATACAAGTGAGTATGGCAAACACGTAGGCTTGCAGGAAGCCGATCAGATATTCGAGCGCGGAGACCGCGACAAGGGCTGCCATCGGCACGAGCGATAGCCCGGCCAGCGCGCCTCCTGCGGTGGCGAGCGCAATGACGAAGCCGCCAAAAACGTTCAGCATGGTATGTCCAGCCAGCATATTGGCGCAGAGACGTACCGATAGGCTGATCGGGCGGCTGCAGAAGGAGACGATTTCGATCGGGATCAGCAGGACCAGCATGTAGATAGGAACTTCGGGCGCGAAGATCGAGAAGAAGCGCAAGCCGTGGCGGAATAGCCCGACCACGATCACCATGGCAAAAATGAAAATCGCCAGCGCGAACGTGACGACGATGTGGCTGGTCACTGTAAACGGATGCACGTGCGGGAACACGCCTAGCGGCAGCAGCCCCAGCAAATTCGAGAACAGCACGAACACGAAAACCGTAAAGACAAAAGGAAAGAACTTCAGCCCTCCGGGGCCGGCCGCCGATCGAACCATGTCCGCGACCATCATGTAGGTCATTTCGACGATCGACTGCATCCGCGACGGCACGAGGCTGCGGGGAGAAACGCCCGATGTCAGGACGCTCGCAATCAGGACGACGACGATGCACATCCATAGCGAGGAGTTGGTGAACGAAATATCGATCCTGCCGATGTGCAACGGCACAATCGGCCTGACCTCGAACTGTTCCATCGGGCTCGCCATCGAGTCTCCTATCGTTCAGCGGCGCGGGCCGTTTTGGTTTTCGTTCAGTTGGCGCGCAGTGCGCATCACATTGCGCATGCCCGCCGCAATTCCGAGCAGAAACATCACAATCAGCAGAATGGGCGAAGTGGTAAAGATACGATCCAGTGCCCAGCCAATTCCGCCCCCAACAATCACGGCCGCCAACAGTTCCGTCACCAACCGAAAGGCAATGCCCAATTGGGATTGCTGCCTCTCCGGTGGCGGCGTTTCCTGCCGGTTGCCGCGCGCCTTTTGCAGCCGTTCTTTCAATTCCGCGAGGCGGCGTGAATCGGGATCGTCTTCAGCCATCCGCGCTTGCGCCGATTACGATCGAAATTGCCGGAACTGGCAAAAAAGGCGCGCGGACCATAAGAGCGGGTCCGTTTTATGTCAAGCACACCATATTAACGTAAACACCTGATTTCATTAAATAAAACAACATGTGGCGGCTTGCCGCTTCCCGGCATCGGGTCAGGGCTGAATGACCAAACGGTCGTTGCGTTTGAGCTGTGTCAGCGCTTCCAGCAGATCGTCCCGGGAAAGCGCCACGCACCCCGCGGTAGGCGCGTAATCGGGCCGGGCAATGTGGAGGAATATCGCACTTCCTTTGCTGGAAATCACCGGCGCGTCGTTAAACCCAACTACGACTATAACGTCGTAAAGCGCGTCATCCCGCCACAAACGCTCGTCCAGCGTCGCATAGGGAAGGCGTACCGGCCGGTTGTAATTCGAATCGCCGGGAATGTCGCACCAGGCATCGTCCGGATCTATCTTCTCGACAGGTAGAATCGTGCGCGGTGCTTCCAAGCGGTCTGCGCGGTAAAGCACGCGGCGAAGCGGCCACCGGCCGGCCGGCGTGACGCCATCGCCTTCGCGTTGTTTGCCGGCAATTCCGGCGCGTCCGACGGCACAAATTCGTGGGCCTGCGCCCCAATCGGCCGCGTAGCTGTCTCCCGCACGCCTGACGGTAATGTCCATGTCAGAACAGGTGGCCGCCCTTTTCCGCTTTGACCCGCAGATAATCGCGATTGTGCACATTGTCCGGGAATGTGTGAGCCACGCGCGCGACGACTTCGATGCCCGCTTTCTCCAACGCCCGGATTTTATCGGGATTGTTCGTTAGCAGCTTCACTTTGCTATAGCCCAACAGGTGCAGCATGTGCGCCGCAATGTCGTAGAGCCGCTCGTCGGCGGCAAAGCCAAGCCGCTTGTTGGCTTCCATGGTGTCGTAGCCCTCGTCCTGCAGGCGATAGGCGCGCAATTTGTTCATCAAGCCTATGCCGCGGCCCTCCTGAGCGAGATAGAGCAGCACACCGCCGCCGGCTTTGGCGATCGCTTGCACGGCGCCTCGCAATTGATCCCCGCAATCGCATTTTAACGAACCCAGCAGATCGCCGGTGAAACATTCCGAATGGAGCCGCGTCAGCACCGGGCCGGGCGGAGCGAGCGCGGCGCTGTGCTTTGGGCCGATCAGCACCGCGTAATGTTCCGGCCCGCCATCGGCAGGACGGAAGGCGACCAATTCTGCCTCCTCCGCTCCCTCAAGTGGAACGGAAGCGCGCACGACGGCTTGCAGCGTTTCGGCCGTCCTCGCCTCGTACTGCGCGATGTCGCCCGCGTTAACCTCGCTGAGGTCCTGTTCGACGAGCAGACGGTCGCGCGATTCGTCCGGTACAGCAAACAGCACTGCCGCCGGCAAAAGCCCGGCAAGTTTGGCAAGCCGGACGGCCGCGGCAGCAGACTCCGGAAGCCTCTCACGCGAAGCTGCAAACGGTCCTTTCAACGGGTGATCGAGATCGGTAGCCGGGTCGGCAATGGCGCGGATGTCTGTCGCAGAGAGCTCGCTTGCAAGCGGTAGGCCGATGAATTCGGGGGTGTAAAGGCGGATTTTCAACGTTGAAGCGCGCGCGTGAGTCAGAATCAGTGCGCCTGACCTGCCGGAGAGTTGCGCAATCGCACGCAAATTCGCGTCGTTAACCGTTTCGGCCGCTGCAGCCAGCCCGCTTTCGCCGGCTTTCTGCGAGCGAATCAATATGGGTGCGCCGCGGCGGAATTCCCCGGCAGCGCGTTCCACAAGGTGGTCCGGTGAAATCAAGCGGTCGCCAAGCTTTTTTGGCACAATTCCGCCGGATTTTTTTGCGTCCATGGGCTCGACATACACCGCCCGTAGGCAACGGGATAGAGTTTGGCGCATTACCGTACCGCCGGGGATCAGGAGACGTTCCATGCCAAGCGCAAAGCGGATTCTTCTCGTGGACGATGACGAGATGCTGCGCGCCTCCTTGGCCGAGCAGTTCTCGACCGAAAGCAATTATGACCCTGTCGAAGCTGCAACGTATCGGGAAGGCTATGAGAAGGGCCTGGACGGCCTTTATGAGTTCATGGTTCTCGACGTGTCGTTGCCCGACGGCGATGGCCGCGAGCTCTGCCGGGCTTTTCGGGATCGTGGCGTCACCTGTCCGATTATCATTCTCACCGCTTCGGAGTCCGACGCCGACACCATTGCCGGATTAAGGGCGGGGGCCAATGATTACATCACCAAGCCTTTCCGCTTTGCCGTGCTGACGGCCCGCATTGATGCCCATCTCCGCAGTCACGGCACTAGCGAAGAAGCCATTTACCGCATCGGGCCATACACGTTCCGGCCGAGCGCCAAGATTCTGGTAGAAGGTTCCAAACGCATCCGCCTGACCGAGAAAGAGACCAATATCCTGAAATATTTGCAGCGCGCCGGGTCCACGGTAAGCCGGGATGTGTTGCTGCACGAAGTCTGGGGCTACAATCCGGCGGTTTCCACCCACACGCTAGAAACCCACATTTATCGCCTGCGCCAAAAGATCGAAAAAGATCCGTCGCGCGCCCAATTGCTGATCACCGAAAGCGGCGGCTATCGGCTTAATCCGTAAAATCCTAGTAATCCGAGCCTTGCGCGGATCGCTGCTTGCCCTTTTCTTGCCATCGAGTGAGCTTAACCACCTGCTGAGCGCATAGCTTAGAGGGTGGTAGAGTGCCGAACAGAACTGGCGATAGAACTAGCGCTCCGCATCGCCCTTCCCCCGATGATCGTTACCGCCCATCCCAGGAATCAACCGGAAAGCGCTCCCGGTTGCGCGTGGCTCTGGTCGTAGCCGCCTTCTGGCTGGTGTTTGGCGGCGCCCTTGCGTTTTCCTATTGGGTTTCCGACCTGCCGAATACTTCCAATCTGTTCGTTTACGAGCCCGGCAACGACATCACCGTTCTCGATGCCAAAGGGCGGTTGATTGCGCGCCGCGGCCTGACCCAAGGCACGAAAGTGGCCGTCGGCGAGCTTCCCGACTATGTCGGCAATGCCTTCATCGCGGTGGAGGACCGCCGCTTCCGCCATCATTTCGGCATCGATCCGGTTGGGCTTTTGCGTGCCGGCTATACCGATGCCACGCATGGCGCGTTCGTGCAGGGCGGTTCGACGATCACGCAGCAATTGGCAAAGAATCTTTTCCTCCAGCCGGATCGCACCTTCAAACGGAAAATCGAGGAGGCGATTCTCGCGGTCTATCTCGAGACCCGCTACAGCAAGGATGAAATCCTTACGCAATATCTCAACCGGGTCTATTTTGGCGCGGGCGTCTACGGTATTGAGGCTGCATCCGAACGATTCTTCGACAAGCCCGCACGGAAGCTATCGCTCACCGAGGCAGCGATGCTGGCGGGCAGCGTCAAGGCTCCGTCCCGCTATAATCCCGAGGCATCGCAGGGCGAAGCGCTGGCGCGCGCCTCCGTCGTGCTCCAGGCGATGCAGGATGGCGGTTTCATCAGCCATGCTCAGCGGGTTGCAGCCGCGGGGCAGCGGCCCAAGATCGTGCACAGCTTCGCCACGCCAGGCGCGGGCTATTTTGTCGATTACGTCATTTCCCGCTTGCCGGAACTCATGGCGAAACCGAACGAGCGGTTGATCGTCGAAACGACGCTCGATCTCGATCTACAGCGCGAAGCCGAGAAAGCCCTCGATACCGGCCTTGCCAAGGACGGAGCAAAGCTGGCCGCGCACGAAGGCGCGCTGGTCTCCATGACGCCGGATGGGGCTCTGCGCGCCCTGGTTGGTGGTGTCTCCTATGACCAAAGCTCGTTCGACCGCGCAACCGAGGCGAGACGCCAGCCGGGATCGGCATTCAAACCTTTCGTTTATCTCGCGGCGCTTGAGCACGGTCATCGGCCGAATGACGAAGTCGTCGACGGGCCGGTTACGATCGGCAAGTGGCGGCCGGGCAATTACGAAGGCGAATATGAGGGCTCCATCACGCTTGCCCATGCGCTTGCGCATTCCTCCAATTCCGCCGCGGTGCAGCTTACCGACGAAGTGGGGCCGGAAACGGTCGCCGGCGTGGCTCACAGATTGGGTATCTCCGATACGCTTGACGCTGTGCCTTCGCTTGCGCTCGGAACCTCCGATGTCACGCCGTTGGAATTGATCGCCGGCTATGCCGCGTTCGCCAATGGCGGCATCGGCGTGGCGCCCTATGAAGTCGTCCGTATAAGGACTTCATCGGGCAAAGTGCTTTACCGGCACAAGGACGCCACGCTCGGCCGGGTGATGAGTCCCGAAAACGACGCTTTCATGACTATGATGATGACGGGAACGGTAATCGACGGGACGGGTACGGCGGCGGCACTCGGCGTGTATCCCGTGGCCGGGAAAACCGGCACGTCGCAGGATTATCGCGATGCCTGGTTTGTCGGGTTCTCCGCGGATTACGTCACCGGGGTATGGATCGGCAATGACGGCGGCGATCCGATGCGAAAAGCCACGGGAGGCGGCCTGCCGGCCCGCGTCTTCAAGACTTTCATGGTCGCTGCCGAGCGCGGCCTGCCGGCCCGGCCGCTCGTCGGCACGACGCTGCTTGCCGCGGACGAAGTGCCGGGCGGCGGATCGGCCTCGCCGGAGCAGACCCCGGAGGCTGCGAAACCAAAGAACGACGGCGATCTGTTAAGCGTTTTCCAACATCTACTCGACAGGCTGTTCTGATCAGATTCTACCGCGTGAGCGCGGCAACCTGGCCCTCGGGGCTTCCGTCGCGATAAAGTTCGGTGACCATGGGCGCGTTCACAGAAACGACGCCGCGCGCAACGGACTCACCCACGCAGACGCGATAAAGAGGATACATGACCAGGTCCCGCGAGTCCGGGGCGGGGCCGCAGACTTGGGCGGCAGCGCCTCTCATGCGCGTGATGAGGGCTTCGGCGCCAGCCGGGCGTGAGATATCGAGATCTGCATAATTGACGGCGATCTGCTTCCCGGCGGGTACGGGCAACGTATCTGCGTAGCTCGCACTGCCAAGGAAAGTTGCAGCTGCAAATGTGATCAAGGTAACGGCGCGGAACATGACAGAGTTTCTCCTTCTTGCTTCGCACCGATAAAGCGTCTTCTGACCGCGCCTCGAAAGGACAGCGGGCCGATAGTTTGCCGATGGATCGCCGATGAATTGCCGCACGCCTGGAAATTACGTCGTAAGTGCCCGACTTGCATTTGCCGGACATTGTTTTGATAGGCGGCTTTCGGTTAAAAACGAATCAGCGGAATGCAGACTCCGCGACCAACATCAATCATTCAAACTCTGCTTCAACTGACGCACATTCCCAAGGGTGGGGGGCCGTGTTGATCCCAAACGATACTATCGATCTGGCGCATACCGCCGATTTCACGCTGGGCGCCATCGTTGTCCGCCCGTCCAACCGTGAATTCGAACGCGGCGGCAATCGGGAGATCCTCGAACCGCGCGTGATGCAGGTGCTGGTGGCCCTGGCCGAAGCCGGCGGCGCCGTCGTGTCGCGCGACGACCTTGTTCGTCGCTGCTGGGAAGGACGTTCGGTCGGCGAGGACGCCATCAATCGCTGCATTGCCAAACTCAGACGCATCGCCGAAGCGGATGACGGGCAGAGCTTCACGATCGATACCATTCCACGTGTTGGCTACCGGCTTCTTCTGACGCAACCGGTAGAGGCCGTCTTGCCGGCTGCAATTTCAACTCGTTTCCCGGCGGCGATTACGCCGCCGCTCGCGATGAAATTCCGCAACATCTTCACTTTCCGCGCTGCGATTATGGCTTGCGCAGCGCTTGCGGTATTTGGCGCGGCAGGGTTCGCCGTCTCGTGGCTTTTTCCCAGGCACTGGGTCGTAGAGAGTTCGCGCGCGATCATCGCAACCCCGCTCATCGAGCGCCATCCCGCTATATCGCCCGATGGCACGATGCTCGCCTATTCGTCGGGGAAAGATGTATTCACCCGCCAGCTTTATCTGCGGCGGCTCGCCGGGGGCGATCCCATTCGCCTGACCGGCGATGATTACGACCATGTTGCTCCGAATTGGTCGCGCGACGGAAGCCGCCTTGTCTATGTGGCGGTCAAAGAGGGTGAACCGTGTCACATCTTCGTCATGCCGGTGCCGGCAGGGCTCGCGCGTGAAATTGCCCGCTGCTTAACCGAGGAACGCTCCCGCGCCGATTGGGACTCGAGCGGTCAAGCCATCTACTTTTCCGACCGGCCCACGAAGGGCGCGCCGACCTGCATTTTCCGCTTGGAAATTGCGACAGGCCGGCGCAGCGAGCTCACGCATCCGCCCGCTGACGCGAGCGGCGATCTGGAGCCCAGCGTGTCGCCGGATGGCCGGCGGGTGGGATTTTTGCGCTACCGCAATGAGGCCGATGTCGCGATTGAGGCTTACGACCTGTCAACCGGGATGGAATCGACGCTTTATCGAGGAGTTCACGGCTTCTTTCCGAGTTGGGCTTGGGCGGAAGATTCCCGCGATATTCTGATTTCCGATCAACGCAATTCGCTGCTGCGCCGCCATTCCGTCGGCGGAAGCGATGTGGAGCTGTTCTCCACGCCCTTGCTTATCGGCCGTTTATCGCGCGGCCCCGACGGGCTCCTGGCCGCCGAGATGGACACCTTTCGCTCGAATTTGGTCATGTCCCCCGTCAAAGGGGGCGGTCAACCGGTGTTCATCGATCCGGCAAACAACCAGACCTGGGGATTGAGTTTCTCGCCCGATGGCACCCTCGCAATGGCATCAAATCGCTCCGGCGAAGACGCGATATGGCTGATGCCGCCGGGCAAGCCTGCGAGCCAATTGGTCGGTTTCGGCCAGACGAAACTCATGTCCCTTGCTTTTTCACCGGACGGCCGGCGCATCGCCGCGGTGGTCGCGCTTCAGGACGCGACTGCCATTCGCATTCTCTCTGCCGGTGGAACGGAGACCGCCTCGATACCGCTTCCGTCGCTGGAGATCGGCGATCCGCAATGGTTGCCGGATGGCAAGCGACTGGTCTTCCCGATGCGGGATCGCAATGGCTTTCGTATCGTGCGGCTGGATCTGGCGCAGCCCAGCAAGATTACCCCGCTCACGGATTACGGGTGGAGCGTCGTGCGGCTGCATGGGAACAAAATGTTTGGCGTGAAAAACGACCAGGCCGGGATCTGGCAACTTGGCGAAGCGCCCCGGCTCGTGACGGCCAAATTGCCGGCCGCGCGGAGCGAGCAGTGGCGAATCGAGGGCAATGACATAATTTTTGTCGACGCCGCCGATCGTGAACATTTACAGTTGCGCGCGCAGCCCATCGCGGGCGGGCCGGATCGGTTCTTTGCGGACACGCCGCGTTTCGGCGATGATACCGCCAGCGGCGATAGCGGCGAATTCGCCATCAATCCGCTGAACGGGCACGTCGTCTACACGAGCGCGGTGCAAGTCGATACCGATATATACCTGTTGCACCTCGTACAGCGTTAGGAGACGCGCCGTACGCGAAATATGCTATGCCGCGATGACGCGTTCGGCCTCTGCGAGCGAGACGGACACCAACTGGCTCACCCCGCGTTCGCCCATCGTCACGCCAAACAGCCGATCCATGCGCGACATGGTCAGTGCGTGATGGGTGATGATGAGGTAACGCGTTTCGGCAAGCCGCGTCATCTCATCCAACAAACGGCAGAAGCGGTCGACATTCGCGTCATCGAGCGGAGCATCAACTTCGTCGAGCACGCAGATCGGCGCCGGGTTAACCAGAAACACGGCAAAGATCAGCGCAATCGCGGTCAGCGCCTGCTCGCCACCCGACAGCAGCGACAGCGTGGTGAGTTTTTTGCCCGGGGGCTTCGCGAAAATTTCAAGTCCGGCTTCGAGCGGGTCCTTGGATTCAGTAAAGCTGAGATGCGCCTCGCCACCCTGGAATAATTCTTTGAACAGGCGCTCGAAATTTTCGTTCACCTTGCCAAACGCGGCGAGAAGACGCTCGCGTCCTTCGTGGTTGAGGCTCTGGATGCCGCGCCGGAGGCGCTGAATCGCGCCCTCGAGATCCGCGCGATCCGCTGAGAGCGATTGCAGCCGGGTTTCGTGCTCATGCGCTTCTTCTTCAGCGCGCAGATTCACCCCGCCCAATTGTTCGCGTTCCGCCTTGAGCTTTTCCACGCGTTTTTCCGCCTGATCGAATGGCGGAAGCTCCGCGTCCGGCTTCAGCTCGGCGCGGACGGCAAGCTCGTCGGGCGTAGTGTCCAGTTCCTCGCGGATGCGCGTGGAAAGCTCGTGCAATCGCGCCGTCGCGGCTTCCGCGCGCGCTTCGCAGCCCGCGCGTTCCTCGCGGGCTTGCGCCAGCGCAAGGCCGGCGGCCTTGGCGAGCTTGTCGGCTTCGGCCAATGCATTTTCGGCCACTGCGCGCGCATCCGCGGCCGTCTTAGCAGCCGCCTCGGCGTTCGCGACGGCATCCAGCAGATGCGAACGGCGAATGGCGATCTCGGCCGGCACGGAATCCAGCACCGCCAATTCCTGGTTCATCGCGGCAATACGTTCGCCGAGCGCCTCCATCTGCCGGGCTGCCGCGTCACGCCGCGAAGCCCATTGCGCCATTTCCTGCTCGATCGAACCAAGCCTGCCGCTCCGAGCGAGCGCTTCCCGGCGCAAAGTTTGCAGCACGGCGCGCGCTTCGCTCTCGGCAGAGCGCGCTTCGACTGCGAGATTGCGGGCGCTTGCCAACTCCTCGGCAAGCCGCGCTCCGTCGGGTAAAGCCTCAAGCGTTTTCCCGGCGGCCTCTGCCGCGCGTGCGGCACTCTCGCGGGCGGAATCGAGGCTCCGTAGCTCCGCTTCGAGATTGGCAATCATGCTCGCGCGTTCGGCGGCCATGCGTGCCGCCTTTGCCGCGCGATCCTGGGCGTCAGTCAGGGCCGCTTCGGCGTCGCGCAAAACCCGCGCCGCGATGCGCGCCAATTCTCTGCCCGCGGCTGTTTCGTTCTGGGCTGCTGCATAGGCGGAATGCACCTCCGACCGCGAGAGTTTTGCAGCGCCGAGCTCCTTCTCCAGCGCATCCAGCCGGTTGCGCTGTTCCAAACGGATGGCCGCCTGGTTCGCTGCTTCAGCGGAAGCGAAGAACCCATCCCAGCGCCACAGGTCGCCCCGTTGCGACACCAATCTTTGGCCGGGACGCAGAAGTGCTTGCGCCGCAGGGCCTTCTTCCACGGTCACAACACCGGTTTGCGAGAGGCGCCGCGCCAAAGCCGATGGAGCCTCCACGAAAGCGGAAAGCGGAGTGCCCGCGGGAAGCTGCGGGCTATCCGGAAGCATCCCGAAATCCCGCCAATGCCGGGGCGCCGCCTCGTCGAGCGGGGCGTCGAGATCGTCACCGAGTGCAGCCGCGAGGGCGGATTCGTATTCCGGCTTGACTTTGACCGCATCAATCAGCGGTGGCCACAGGCCGGTTCCTCCCGGCCGCAGCAGATCGGCAAGCGCACGCGTTTCCGCTTCCAGACGCTGAGCCTCGCGCTCGATGTCTTCCAGTGGAGCACGCTTTTGCCGTTCTTCCGTTTCGGCCATGGCGACGCGGATTTCAGCATCCTCGAATTGGGCGCGGCTGTTTGCGACGTGCTGCTTGGCGGTTTCTACTTGCGTTTCCGCCGCAGCCACATCCGCCATGCCCGCGACATCCGCTGCCGGGCCTTGGAGCCGTGGCGCGAGCGCGCTCTTTTGCTGGGATGCGTGTTCTGCCTGCTCCAGCCCCTCTACGCGCGTGCGCTCATAGCTCGCACGTGTCGCATTCAGGTTCGCAAGTTCCGCCGTGAGCTGTTCGAGCCTCCGCTCACGTTCTGCGAGGATTTCGCTCGAAGTGAGCGCCCGCTCCTCTGCTTCCTTGAGGGCCTCGCCGGCTTTGCCATCGGCCTCGCGAAGCTCTTGAGCTTCGCGTTCGAGATTGGCAAACGCTGCCCGCGCATCCTCTTCCAGCGTGCGCTCGCGCGTCACATCATGTTCGGCTAGCGCAATGCGCTGTCGCAGACGTTGACTGTCTTCCCGCGCGCGGTTTTCTTCGGCATCGAGATTGTTGCGTTCGTGCAGGAGCCGCTGCAAAGCGGCGCCCTTAGCCGCCTCGTTTTCCCGCAATGGCGGCAGCGAAGCAGCGGCTTCGGTTTGCTGCGTTGAAGTTTGCGCCGCCGATTGGGTGCGCTCTGCAACCAACGCCGAGGCGGCGGCAAGCGAATCGGCCGCGCTCCGTAACAGTCTTTCCAAATCTTGCCAACGCAGCAGAAAGACTAGGGCTTCGGCTTTGTAGATCAGTCCCGAGAGATTGCGGTACCGCGATGCCTGGCGCGCCTGACGCCGCAAGCCCTGCAATTGCGTTTCGATTTCCGTGATGATGTCATTCAACCGTCCGAGATTGGCTTCGGCGGCCTTCAACCGCAGGTCCGCTTCGTGACGGCGCTGATGCAGGCCCGAGATACCGGCCGCTTCTTCAAGGATGGCGCGCCTCGCCATCGGCTTCTGATTGATCAGAATGGCGATTTGCCCCTGACGCACGAGCGATGGCGAGGTGGCGCCGGTCGACGCGTCGGCAAAGAAAATCTGCACATCGCGCTGGCGCACCTCGCGGCCATTGATGCGATAGGCCGAACCCGCTTCGCGTTCGATGCGCCGCGTGATCTCGATGGCCTCGAATTCCTGATAGGGTGGGGGCGCGCCGCGGTCGGAATTGTCGATGAACAGTGTCACTTCCGCATTATTGCGCATGGGGCGCGAACCGGCGCCGGCAAAGATGACGTCCTCCATCCCGGCGCCGCGCATCGAGGTGGGACGGTTTTCACCCATCACCCAACGCACGGCCTCCAAGAGATTGGATTTTCCGCAGCCATTAGGGCCGACAATGCCGGTCAGCCCCGGCTCGATGAAGAGTTCGGTCGGTTCAATGAAGGATTTGAAGCCGCTGAGTCTAAGACGGGTGAATTTCAATGTTTGCCTCTTAGCGCCCGCCTTCAGACCTCATTTCTTGACCAGCGGGTCCAGAATCTTTTTCAGGTCGTCGTACGGAATTTCGCCTGCGTGCCTTACGCCGTTGATGAAGAAGGTCGGCGTCGAATCCACGCCGTATTTGGTCTGTCCTTCCATCCAGTTCGCGTCCACCAAAGCGAGATTTTTCGGGTCATCGGCGCACGCTTGCACTTTTTCCCCGGACAAACCGGCAAATCGCCCCATCTGGGTAAGGCCTTGCAGGATGTCCTCCTTGGTGAGTTGGCCGTTGCCGTCGAAATCCTTGATCCAATTCATCTGATTCTTGAATAAGAGATCAATGAAAGAAAAATATTGATCCCCAGACAAACACCGTGCCACAGCCGATGCCATGCGCGCCGCGCCATCCAGCGGATATTCGCGGAAAACCATTTTGACCTTACCGGGTTCGACGTAGTCCTTGACCAGTTTGGGCACGACCTCGTTCTCGAAGGCCGCGCAATGCGGGCAGGTCATGGAGGCATATTCTATGATCGTGACGGGAGCGTTGGGCGAGCCGCGGACCATATCGGTAGGCTTGAGAGGCACGTCCTGACCGCTTGCGACAGCGGCAAGCGGGCTTTGCCCGTTGCTGAACCACCAATATCCGCCGCCTGCAAGCACGATGAGCACGGCAGCCACCACCCCGTAGGTGAGATATTTCTTGTTCATAATTGGCTCCCAAAAAATTCTTCGGCGATGTTGTGGCAGAGGCTTGCGCCGGGTTCAATTGGCCCTTCGGGCAGCCGCGTTAAGGCGTGTCCGCAAGCGAGCGAGTTGGTCAAGCGCCTCCGATAAACTAAGCATTTCCTGCCGGGTATCAACGGCAGGCGCCGGGTGATTGGGCGGTTCGAGCGGTGTGGATAATTCGCCCGGCTTGAGCTTTATCCGCGCAATACGGCCGCTGCCGAAATAGGCATTCAAACGCTCAGCTATAGCTCGGGTTTGGTGCTGCAGCAGCACCGCCGCGGCCGCTTCGCACTTGAGCGTGAGCACCGCGCCATCCGGACCGTCCTGCCACTTCACCGGCTGGGCCACGCGCGCGATATGCGGCCCGGCAATCTCCGGCCAGCGCAGCAGGAATGTCGCATCGGCAAAGCCGGCGCGCGCAAATGCGCCCGCTGCGTGCTCGAGAAGTTTTTCGCCGGCATGCCGCGCCCAACTCCCTTTGGGGACGAATCGCGGCCTCTCTTGCGCAGGACCAGATTTCGCGGTTTGGCTCATGTATGGCAATCCCGAATCCGGCAAACCATAGACGAAGGAGTGGCGCCAAGGCGAGGGCGGATGCGCTTCTTGCCTGGTATGATGTGAACCGGCGTGAGCTGCCCTGGCGCGCGAAACCCGGAGAGCCTAGTGATCCTTATCGCGTGTGGATTTCCGAGATCATGCTGCAGCAGACCACCGTTGCGGCCGTTGCACCCTACTACGGGGAATTTCTAGCGCGCTGGCCCGATTTGCACCGGCTCTCTTGCGCCTCGCAGGACGCGGTGCTCGGGGCTTGGGCGGGGCTCGGTTATTATTCGAGAGCGCGCAATTTGCATCGCGCCGCGCAAATCTTGGTGACGGAACGTCGCGGGATCATTCCACAAACCGCCGCAGAACTGCGCAAGCTGCCCGGCATAGGCGCTTACACATCTGCAGCCATCGCTGCCATTGCCTTCGGCGAGCGGGTCGCGGCGATGGATGCAAACGCAGTACGGGTCGCTGCCCGGCTGTTCGCGTTTGATGAAAAGCTGCCCGAAGGCAAGACAAAGCTCGGTCTGCTGATGCAGCCACTGGTGCCCGCATCCCGGCCCGGGGATTTCGCCCAGGCACTGATGGATTTGGGCTCCGCTATTTGCCTGCCGAAAAAGCCGCACTGCAGTGAATGTCCGATTGCAAGATTCTGTCAGGCCCGCCGCCGCAATCTCGTCGACACTCTCCCGCGCAAGGAAATTGAACGCCCGCGGCCATTAAAGCGTGGGGCGGCTTTCATCGCGGTCGATGGCATAGGATCCGTTTATCTCGTGCGCCGCCCCGAGAATGGCTTGCTCGGCGGCATGCTTCAGCCGCCCTTGGGGAAATGGCGGGCTGGGTTTCCTAACCGGCAAACCGCCTTGGCGGAAGCGCCCTTTAGCGGCGATTGGCGGCGAAAACCCGGATTGGTGCGCCACGGCTTCACCCATTTCGAACTGGACATACACGCCTATGTCGCGCGCTTTCACGACCGCCCGAACGGCGAAGGCCTGTGGCTTAATCAGGTCGAACTCAAGTCGGCGGCTCTGCCGACCGTAATGCGCAAAGTGATCGCACACGCGCTCGGTTAGTTAATCTCACCGCGGATTTGCTGGCGCAGAATATCGATCGGGATCAGCGTCCCCTTGTGCTCGTAATGCCAGAAGGTCCAGCCATTGCAGGCGTCGAGCCCCTGGACGTGCGCAGCGATACGGTGGATCGATCCCGTGGCATCGGCGCAAACCAACGTTCCGTCGGCCCTGACTTTCGCCCGGTGCCGGCCGCCCGCTCCAGTGAGCAAGGCCCCTGGTTTGAGCAAGCCCCGCTCCACCAGTGTACCAAACGGAATGCGCGGTTCGGCTTTTTTTGAGCGCGTAATCGCGATGGCGCCGCTTTCTGCAGGCATAACAGCATCAATCCGCTCTCTTGCGAGTTCGATATAGGCGGGATTTTTCTCGATGCCGATAAAACGCCGTGAAAGCCGCTTCGCCACCGCACCGGTTGTGCCGGAGCCGAAGAATGGGTCGAGCACCAAATCACCAGGATTGGTCGAAGCGACGATCACGCGATGGAGCAGGGCCTCTGGCTTCTGCGTTGAATGGGCTTTGCCGCCTTCTCTATCCTTCAGCCTCTCGCCACCGGCACAGATCGGCAAATGCCAATCGGAGCGCATCTGCAACTCGTCGTTCAAGGCTTTCATGGCGTCGTAATTGAAGGTGTAGCTCTTCTGATCGCGCGATTTCGCCGCCCAGATCAGCGTCTCATGCGCGTTGGTGAAGCGGCGTCCGCGGAAATTCGGCATCGGATTGGTTTTCCGCCAGATCACATCGTTGAGGATCCAGAAGCCCAGGTCCTGAAGGATCGCGCCGACGCGGAAGATGTTGTGATAGGAGCCGATGACCCAGAGCGCCCCGTTATCCTTCAAGCTGCGCCGCGCGGCGGTCAGCCAAAGCGCCGTGAAGCGATCGTAATCGGCAAGGCTTTCAAAGCGGTCCCATCCATCATCCACGCCGTCGACAAGCGAATTGTTGGGCCGGCGCAGCTCGCCTTCGAGTTGGAGATTGTAGGGCGGATCGGCGAAAACCAGGTCAGCGATGCCCGCGGGCAAAGCCTGCATGGTCTCGATGCAATCGCCTTCGATGATTCGATCGGCATCGACGTCATTCTGTGGCGGAATTGCGGACTTCTTGACCATCGATCACCCCCCGGCGTCAGTAAGCGGCCGGAGAGTGATTCACAGCACTGAATCGGTCAATCTTTTATTTGAATCAGCCGGTTAAAATAGAGTCCTCAGAATCCACAGGACGCAATATCTGGTAGACCGGTGCAAAACTACGCCGATGATGCTGGCAAGGTCCGATTCGGTCGAGCGCCAGCAAGTGCTCCTCGGTGGCATAGCCCTTATTGGTGAACCAGCCATAGCCGGGAAAATCGAGGTGGAGCGCTCGCATCATGCGGTCGCGCGTGACTTTGGCGATGATGGATGCCGCCGCTATGGAGACCGAACGTGCATCGCCGTCGATCAGCGTATCGCAGCGGCAGGGAAGGGCAGGCGCATCATTGCCGTCGACCAGCGCAAAGGCCGGACTGATGCTGAGTGCGCGCACCGCGCGAGCCATCGCGAGGTGCGTAGCCTGGCGGATATTGACGAGATCGATTTCGTCGACGCTGGCATCGCCGACGCCGACCCACGCGCAATCCATGATGCGGATATAGGCCTCTTCGCGAGCCTCCGGAGTCATCTGCTTCGAATCATTGAGACCCTTGGGAATTTTCTTGCGATCGAGAATGACCGCTGCAGCAACGACAGGCCCCGCCAATGGACCACGGCCGGCCTCATCAACGCCGGCAATGGGACCGGCCATAGTCTTAAGCACGCGCGCTTCGAAAATGTAGTGCGGCACGAACCCGCCCCATGTCTCCTTCGGGAGTCATAGCAAGGCAGGCGCAGAGAGCGGAATGGTTAAATCGGGTTACTCACACGCTCGCGAGCATTTCATTGCAACGACAGCGTTAGCTGATCTCCGCTCTTTGGCGGGCGGCGGAATTTGGAGGCGTCCAAGCCGGCTGTTTTCCGATTTAAGCCGAGCCTTCGCGTGGCGATGGCGAATCGCTGCGCGATCAAATTGGCATAGGGTCCGGTGCCGGTCATGCGCGTAGTCCAATTCGAATCATAGTCTTTGCCGCCGCGCATGGAGCGGATAAGCGACATCACATGCTTTGCCCGGTCAGGGACCTGAGCTTCGAGCCACTCGCGGAACAAATCCTTGATTTCAAGCGGCAGGCGCAAAAGCGTGTAGCCCGCACTCACCACACCGGCCTCTGACGCGGCTGTAAGGATCGCCTCCATCTCTTCATCGTTCAACGCCGGAATGATGGGCGCGGTCATCACCCCGGTTGGAATCCCGGCGGCGGAAAGTGCACGAAGCGTTTCCAACCGCCGCTCGGGCGTTGCCGCCCGGGGCTCCATGATGCGGGCAAGCTTTCGATCCAGCGTGGTGACGGAAACGAACACCTTCGCCAAGCCTTCCGCGGCCATGGGTGCCAAGACGTCGATATCGCGCGCAATCAATGCCGATTTGGTGACGATCGTAACCGGGTTCTTGAATTCGCTCAGCACCTCAAGAATTGAACGGGTCACACGCCATTCGCGTTCGATCGGCTGATAAGGATCGGTATTCGTCCCCATCGCGATCACCTGGGGCTTGTAGGCCGGCTTGCGCAGCTCGGCTTCAAGAAGCCTGGCGGCGTCCGGTTTGACTAATAGCTTGCTTTCAAAATCGAGGCCCGGCGATAGACCGAGATAAGCGTGCGTCGGCCGCGCAAAACAATAGATGCAACCGTGCTCGCAACCACGATAGGGATTGATGGATTGGCTGAAAGAGATATCGGGTGAATCGTTGCGCGCAATGATAGAGCGGGTCGAATCGCGGATAATTTCGGTTTTGATAGGGTGGGGTTCCTCGTCTTCCCGGCCCCAGCCATCGTCGAAATTCACCCGTTTCTGCGTGTCATAGCGGCTGGATTCGTTGGAGCGGGCTCCTCGTCCTTTGAGAAGTCTGGGATCCGCCGCCGCGTTCGATCCTTGGTTCATGCCTCAGGCTAGCAAGGCGACAAGAACAAATCAAGAACATGATTATTTAAAGACATTGGTTCAGCTTAGGTTCATCCTTGTCGGCAGAAACTCTGGCAAAATGCCGGTCGTGCCAGTCCAGCTCAGCCCCGTCAGTTCGGGAGGTCACCATGCATAAGCTCATTACTTTGGCGTGCGCGGCACTGCTCGTCGTGCCGCTGCTCGCTTCCGCTGCGGACGCGGCCCAGGGAGCGGGCGGCAGGGGCGGTGGCGGAGGTGCCAGGAGTGGTGGAGGGTTAGGCGGCGTCGCACCATTGCGCAGCGGCGGAGGTGGCTTTCGTGGCGGTGCGGGCGGTTTCCGCGGTGGACCAGGTGGCTTCAGAGGCGGCGAATTCCGCGGGGGAAGGGGTTTTCGCGGCGGATTTGTGGGCGGATTTGGCACCGGTCTGCTCTTTGCCCCGGCCTTTGGCTGGTACGATCCCCTATGGTGGCCCTACGACTACTACCCATACGGCTATGATTATTTGCCGCCGCCTGTGGTGGGCGGAGCGGTTGGGCCGGCATACCAGGCCCCGCCTGACGGCATGGCAGACCAGCAGAATTGGTATTACTGCCCCGATCCACAGGGCTATTACCCCTATGTGCGCACCTGCAATGCGCCGTGGCAGGCTGTACCGGGCACACCAACACCGCCGCCGCCGCGCTAAATTTTGTGCCGGCGGTGTTCTTCCAGGCGCGGCATGATCTCGATGAAATTGCAGGGCTTGTGGCGAAAATCGAGCTGTCCTTTGAGGATGCCATCCCAGCCGTCTTTGACCGCGCCGGGCGATCCGGGAAGCGCAAATAGATATTTGCCCTTGGCCACACCGGCACAGGCACGCGATTGGATCGTTGACGTCCCGATTTTGTCGAAGGAAATACGGTGAAACACGGCAGAAAAGCCGTCGATCTCCTTTTCAAAGACGCTGCGGAATGCCTCGGGCGTCACATCGCGTCCGGTCAACCCGGTTCCCCCGGTCGAGATGACGACATCGATCTCCGGATTGGCGATCCACGCGCGGAGCTGACTCACGATGCGATCTTTATCGTCCGGCACGATTTTGCGATCGGCGACGATATGCCCGGCTTCCTTGGCCCGGAATTCCAGCGTATCGCCCGACGTGTCGTTTTCGCGGGTCCGCGTGTCCGAAACGGTCATCACCGCAATGCGCACGGGAATGAATTCGCGAGGTTGCTGCTCGAGCAAGCAATGCCACCAATTAGTGCAGGGCCTGCTCTTTGCCGGCTTGCGTATAGATCGGCCAGGCCCCTGCCGCCGTATCGTCCAAGCCGGTTATCGGTTCGCTAAGGCGAAGCCGGTACATCCACAAATTCGTCATCACGCGCTTGATATAGTCGCGCGTTTCGGCGAGCGGAATGGTCTCGATGAAGAGCAGGGGATCGCTGTCGCCTTCGCGGAGCGGCTGCCATTTCGAAAGATTTCCTTCGCCGGCATTATATGCGGCCACGCTGCTGAGAAGGTCGCCGTTCTGCCGCTCCAACAAATCGCGCAGATAGTTCTGTCCCAAAGTGATGCTGTAGGTCGGATCGTCGAGCCTGTCCTTGTTCCGTCCGGCCAAGGACCGGTCATGGGTAATCGTGGCGGCGGTTTGCGGCATGATCTGCATCACGCCCCGTGCGCCTGCCTTGGATAGAGCGCTGGGCTCAAACCGGCTCTCCTGGCGCGCGAAAGCCAATACCACCGCCTGATCCAGCGCATAACCGCCTTCGGGCTGGTATGGCGGAACGGGATAGAGGCTGGTGAGCCGCACGGTGGGAGCCGAGGTTTCGGCCGCGCGTAATTCAAGAGCCGGCATGCCTAAATTGCGCGCCAGGGCGGCAAAGGCCGGATCGAGATCAGGTGAAATATCGCCGAACGCGCGTGACAGCTCGGTTTCCACGCCTTCGGTTTGGCCGACCTGCCAAAGAGCGACAGCGCGATGGGCCGGTTTTTCCAGCATCAGTTCGGCAAAAGCCACGGTGTCGAGCGCCGGCTCGGCAAATTGGGCCTGCATGTTGCGGCCAAGCACCCGGATCGCCAACAACCCGTAGAACGTGTCGGGTTCGGCCGCCGCGCGCTCATACAGGGTAAGCACACGCTCAGGCGCCGCTGTGCGCATCCAGCTTCGGGCGGCCCAAAACGCCGCGGCAGCATAGGTCCTGGGAGCTGCGGCGCCTTTCAGAACCGCCTCGAAATGATGCGCCGCCGGTTCAAACTGACCGAGCCGGTAGGACGCGAGCCCTGCCGTCCAATGGGCTTCCTGGGCGCTCACGCCGCCGCGGGCAATCATCCGTTCGGCTAGCGAAAGTGCCGCCTGATCCTTCGTGTCTCCGAGATAGGCAGTGGCAACATAGGCACCCAGCCGGTCGATATCCGCCTGCGAGAGGCCGGACCGCGGTGAGAGCTTCCGCCACAGCGTCTCTGCCGCCTCGGGCTTGCCTTCACGCTCAAGCGTGCGGAGCTGAACCGCCGTGCGCTGCGCGATTCCGCTCTGCAGGTTCATATCCTCGAATTCATGGCCATCCCCCGCGGCACCCCTCCAATGGGCGCGTACCGGGGCCGGAACAGAGGTTTTCTTTGGAGCGCGCTTGAGCGCCAGCTTATAGACGCGATCGGCTCCGGCCAGATCGCCGTAATTTTCCAGCCAAGATTTCAGCTCTGTGAAATTCGCGTGGTAATGCGGCCCGAGATAACGGTCTTCCAAGACGTAGCCGACAAGCGACTTGTCGCTGAGCGTGCGAATCAGTGCGTCCGCTTTGCCGGTCTGTCCGGAGTTCTGCGCGGTGAAGATCGCGCCATAGGTTTTCACATCATCGGGCGAGAGGATCGTAAAGCTTGTGACCTGTTCGGCAGCACTCGCGCCGGCGAACGCAGCGACACAAAGGAACGCGGAAACTGCGATTAAACCCAGTCTCTTCAAACGCCGGCTCTCCCAACTGGCCCCCATCGTGCCGGTATAAAGGCAATCAGGCAAGCCCAAGCGTCTCGATTTTTTCCGAGATTTCTAAAAAATCATTCCACGCCAGTCGTTTAGCCAGGGGCTGTCGGAGCAAATAAGCCGGGTGCAGTGTCAGCATCGTAGGTATCGTCGCCCGGAGTGTAACGCTCTGGTAGAGTTCCCACCTTCCACGCAACTTCAGGATGCCACCCGTAAGACCGAGCACATGGTGCACGGAAACCGCTCCAAGCAGGATAAGAAGCTTAGGATTGGCGAGCTCGATATGGCGGTGAAGGAAGGGAAGACATGATGCTGCCTCTTCGGGCGATGGGGCGCGGTTTTCCGGCGGCCGCCAGTTCATCACGTTGGTGATGTAGACCTTGCTGCGATCCAGGCCGATTGACGCGAGCATGCGATCAAGGAGCTTGCCTGCGCGGCCAACGAAGGGAAGACCCTCACGATCCTCTTCGCGTCCGGGTGCTTCGCCGATCAGCATAATTCCGGCATTCGGCGTGCCATCGGCGAAGACCGTATTCGTGGCATAGCGCTTTAGTTCGCAACCCTCAAAAGCGCCTAGCGCCGATTTGAGCTCAGCAAGCGTTGTGCACGATGCGGCAAGCGCCCGCGCCATCCCGGGAGGGGTAGCGAGCGAGACCGCTGCCGCCGAGTTTGCAGTTTTACCAGCCGGATTTGCGGGCGTTGGATTTGTCTGCTTTGGCGGTTGCGCTGAGGTGGCAAAGCGATCGATTGGTGCTTCGACAATGGCTTCATCGGCTCCGGCATCGATCAGCCAGCGTAAGGTTGTGAGAAGTTCGGCGCGCGTGGACTCGGACATGCGGGAGTATTAGGCCAAACCATAGCTAGCGTCAGCATTGACCCCAGAAATCCGGGCAGCCCATAAGATCGTCGGATGACCGGCGCGCGCGAGAGCATGGAATTCGACGTGGTGATCGTCGGCGCTGGGCCTGCGGGGCTAGCCGCGGGAATCCGCCTGAAGCAGCTCGCGCAAGAATATGGCCACGACGTCTCGGTCTGTATTGTGGAAAAAGGGGCCGGAGTGGGCGACCATATCCTTTCCGGCGCGGTGATCGATCCCATCGGACTGAACCGGCTCATCCCGGATTGGAAAGCGCGCGGCGCGCCGGTCGAGACGCCGGTCACGGAAGACCGGTTTTATTATCTCAGTTCCGCGCGACACATCCGGGTACCGCAATTTCTGATGCCGCCGCTGATGAGCAATCGCGGCAATTACATCATCAGCTTGGGACTTTTGTGCCGCTGGCTTGCCCAACAAGCAGAAGCGCTCAGCGTGGAAATCTATCCCGGCTTCGCTGCGACGGATGTCGATCTCGGCGAAAAAGGAGAGGTCGCCGGGATCATAACCGGCGATCTCGGCGTCGCGCGCGATGGGCGCCACAAAGCGAATTACACGCCTGGGATCATTCTGCGCGGCAAATATAATTTGGTTGCCGAAGGCCCGCGAGGCTCGTTGGCAAAACAAATTATCGCGCGCTACGGACTTGCCGAGGGACACGCGCCGCAAACCTTCGGGCTTGGTCTGAAAGAATTATGGGAGTTGCCGAAGGAAAACCACCGCCCTGGTCTGGTGATGCACAGCATCGGCTGGCCGTTGGACAATTGGACCGGCGGCGGCTCATTCCTCTATCATTATGGCGACAATCTCGCGTCGGTCGGCTTTGTCGTCCACCTCGATTATAAAAACCCTTTTCTTTCCCCATTCGATGAATTCCAACGCTTCAAGACCCATCCGCTGATCCGTCCGATGCTGGCGGGCGGCCGGCGGATAGCCTATGGCGCGCGGGCCATTACCGAGGGCGGGTTTCAGGCCGTGCCAAAGCTAGCCTTTCCGGGCGGGGCTCTGATCGGATGCGCGGCAGGATTCGTGAATGTGCCTCGGATCAAAGGCACCCATAACGCCATTCTGACCGGAATGATGGCGGCTGAGGCGGCCTTTGCCGCACTCCGTGATGGGTGCGCCGGCGATGTGCTGGAGGGCTATCAAGCATCCTATCGCCGCTCCAGCGTCTATCGCGACTTGAAAAGGGTGCGAAACGTAAAACCGCTTTGGTCGCGTTGCGGAACCATCGCGGGCATTCCCTTAGGCGCGTTCGACATGTGGTTAGGACAATTGGTAGGCGTCAGCCCATTCGGGACGCTCGCCGGAAAAGGTCCCGACTATGCGCAACTAATCCCTGCAATTAACGCGAAGCCCATTGTCTATCCTAAGCCCGACGGCGTGGTGACTTTCGACAAACTCTCGTCGGTTTTCCTTTCCGGCACTCATCACGATGAAGATGAACCGGTTCACCTGAAATTGAAGGATTCCGCTCTACCTATTCGGGAGAATTTGCCTGTCTATGCGGAGCCGGCGCAGCGCTATTGCCCCGCCGGGGTGTTCGAGGTGGTAACAAGCAGCGATGGGTCCCCACGCTTTGTGATCAACGCAGCAAATTGCGTTCATTGCAAAACCTGTGACATCAAGGATCCGGCGCAGAACATTGTCTGGGTTCCGCCCGAAGGGGGCGAGGGGCCGGTCTACGAGACCATGTGACGATCCAGTCAAATCCGGATATCATTCCGGAAGTCGAGAGGAAGGCAAAAGCCGTGAAGCGCAAGAAAAGTTTGATCCTGGCATCGAGTTTAGCCGCGTTGTCTCTTGGGGCATGCAGCACCGTGACGACGACAATTCAGACGAGCACCAAGACCGCTCCGCAGAACTCGCTTGCCGGTACTTATCTTGCCGGAAATTTTGCCGCAGCAGAGGGTGACGTAAAAGCCGCAACGGGTTTTTACGCCGATTCGCTGAAGGACGATCCGGGCAATGCGGATCTCCTGGAGCGCACATTTCTGTTTTCTGCGGAAGCGGGCGATATCGACCAGGCGATCGGCCTCGCAAACCGCGTCCTGACGCTCGATCAGGACAGCCGTCCGGCGCACCTCCTGCTCGAAATCGGAGCCCTGGTTAAGAAGGATTATACGACCGTCATCAAGGACACTGCGGCGCCGGCAAACGGCTTGTTCGCGATCCTGACCGAGCGGCTGATGGAAGCCTGGGCTCGCGCCGGCGCGCGCGACTTCGACGGAGCGATCACCACGCTCGATGGGCTGTCGAACCAGCGCGGAGTCGATGGGCTGCGGCTGACGCATAAAGCGCTTATTCTGGACTTTGCCGGCCGCGAAAAGGAAGCCGACGAGGCCTATCGCCAGGCGATTGCCGTAACCGGAGCGGGGCCGCGCGCGGCGGACGCCTACGGAAGATTTCTCCTGCGCCATGGACACGCGGATGAAGCGAAGGCGGTCTATGAGCGTGCGCTGAAGGACAATCCCGGCAATCCCATTGCGCAATGGGGTTTGCGAGATGTCGCGGCGAAGAAAATGCCGGCGCCGCTGATCGGCTCGCCCGCGGAAGGCGTTGCCGAAGGCCTGTTCGGCATTGCAGCCTCGCTGAACGACGCGCGCAGCGCCGATGTGGCCGTCCTCTATCTTAACCTGACGCTGTATCTGCGGCCTGATTTCGACCTTGCGCGCGTGCTCTTGGCTAGCCGCTACGAGGCAATGAACCGCTTCGATATGGCGAACGGGCTTTATACGCGCATCCAGCCCAGTTCGCCCTATTACGGCATGACGCAGGTGCAGGCCGCGATCAATGAAGGCCGGGATGGAAGACCGGCCGCCGGCATTACGAGATTGAAGGCGTTGTCCACCAGCCAGCCGCAGGAAGCCGATGTGTGGACCGCGTTGGGGGATCTCCTGCGCAGTTCGGATCAATACAAGGAAGCCACTACCGCTTACGACAAAGCGATTGCCGAGATACCGCCGGGCGACCGCAGGCTGACCGGGTTGTATTATGCGCGAGGGGTATCTCTTGAGCGCTCCGACCATTGGGACGATGCAGAACGCGATTTTCGGGCTGCCCTCAAGCTCAATCCCGATCGTGCCGACGTGCTGAACTATCTTGGCTACAGCTGGGTCGATAAGGGCCAGAATTTGCAAGAAGCTGTCGCAATGCTCGAGAAAGCCCGGGCGCTGCGGCCGCTCGATGGATTCATCGCCGATAGCGTGGGTTGGGCTTATTATCGGCTGGGCCGCTATGCCGATGCGGCGCGCACCTTGGAAGAAGCTGTGCAGCTCGCCCCCGCCGCTCCCGATGTCAACGATCATTTGGGCGACGCATATTGGCGGGTTGGGCGCAAAATCGATGCCAAGTTCCAGTGGCAGCATGCGCTTCAGCTTAATCCGGACGCCAAGGAGAAGGCTGTGATTGAGCGCAAGCTGCAATTCGGACTCGATGCCGTCTCGGCTTCCGGAGCGTGAATTGCCTTCCGGCCTCCACGCCGCGCGGCGTGGAGGTCTTTGCGCCAGCCAAAATCAATCTGTTCTTGCACATCGGCGAGAAGCAGGCCGACGGTTATCACGCAGTGCAAAGCCTCGTGGCTTTTGCCGAGACCGCCGACCGCATGCAATGCGAGGGGGCGGCCGATCTCTCGCTCAGGCTTGCCGGCCCATTCGCGCGAGCGTTGGCAGGCGAATCCGACAATCTCGTTTTGAGAGCAGCGCGGGAGCTCAAGCTCGCGCGGGATGCAAGTCTGGGCGCAGGGATAACGCTTGAAAAAAACCTTCCCGTGGCTGCGGGTATCGGCGGGGGCTCGGCTGATGCCGCCGCGGCATTGCGCGCGCTGAACGTCCTTTGGGCATTGCGCATGCCGGAAGCCGAACTGGCCGGCCTCGCCGCCGCCATCGGCTCCGACGTGCCGGCCTGTGTCCTGTCGCGAGCCTGCTGGATGGAAGGCCGCGGCGAGCGCGTGACTGTAACGACGCCTCTGCCGCAGCTAGCGATGGTTCTGGTCAATCCCGGCGTCGCGTTGCCGACGGCTCGCGTGTTTGCGGAATTGAATGCCCGCAACGGCGTGAGCGCAATGCAGCCTCCGCGGGACACGTTTGAGACTCTTTGGGATTTGCTTGCCTATCTCGGGGATGCCGGCAACGATCTGGAAGCACCCGCGTGCCGCCTCGCGCCTGTTATCGACGATGTTTTGAGCGCGCTTGATCGCGAACCTGGCTGCGCGCTCGCGCAGATGTCGGGTAGCGGTAGCACCTGTTTTGCGCTCTTCCATGAGCATCAATATGCGGTTGGAGCGGCCGAACGTCTCGCGCAGGACCATCCTGACTGGTGGGTACGCGTGACGCGGCTTGCTTCTCCCGAAATCGGCGCAGTCCGCAGCCTCTAGTAAGCGCGCTCGACGACGAAGTCGGCGACATCGGCGAGTGCCGACAGGATTTCGCTCGGCGCGCATAGGATGAGCGCATTGCGCGCGGCACGGGCATAGTCGCGAGCCCGCTCGATCGTCTCCTCGAGCGCGCCGCCGCGCTCCAGGAATTCTATGGCGCGCGAAAGATCGCCTTCTTCCTGGATGCCAACCTCGATGGTCTTGCGCCAGAAGCGACGTTCCTCTTCGCTTGCGCGCGAGAGCGATAGAATAATCGGCAGCGTTACTTTCGCTTCGCGAAAATCGTCACCGACGGATTTTCCCATGACGGCTTGGCGGCCGGAATAATCCAGCGCGTCGTCGACCAGTTGGAAGGCAATCCCAAGATGATGTCCGTAATCGCGCATCGCGTCTGACTGCGCGCGTTCCGCGCCAGCCGCGACAGCGCCCGCCTCAGCGGCGGCTGCAAACAGCGCGGCGGTTTTGGCGGTAATGACATCGAGATATTCCCGTTCGCCGACCGCCAGATTTTTGGCCGACCGCAGCTGCAGCACTTCGCCCTCGGCAATGATCGCCGAGGCGTTTGCGAGAATGTTGAGCACCGAGGGCGAACCGGCTTCGACCATAAGCTGAAATGCGCGGCTGAACAGAAAATCGCCGACCAGGATGCTGGGTTTATTCCCCCATAGCATATTCGCTGCTGCGCGACCGCGCCGCAAAGCGCTTTCGTCGACCACATCGTCATGCAGCAATGTCGCCGTGTGGATGAATTCAACCGCCGCTGCGAGCTTGATATGCGCGTCCCCCGCATAGCCGAACTGACGTGCCGAGCAGAGCGTGATGAGCGGCCGGAGCCGTTTGCCTCCGGAATCGACCAGGTGCTGTGCGACCTGCGGAATAAGAGCCGCCTCGCTCAGCATGCGCGAATGGATAACCGTATCCACGGCGGCAAGATCGTCGCCCGCCAACAATGCCAAGCGCTCGACCGGGTTGATCGTCGGCGGCAGGGGTGCGGTTTCCCGCGGATTGCTATTCATAGCGGCTTGCCGCCCGGTTACATTCACGCCATTTAGTGAATCCAAGACAGGCTGGTCAAGGAAGGCAAAGCGCAGCTACGGCATAACAACGCCGGCACGACTGGGATGATGATGAAAGAACTCTTGCGTACCAATAACTTCGTCTATTTGTCCTTTGCTCAGGCGGTGCTCAAGGAAGCCGGCATCGAGGTGCTCGTCTTCGACAGCCATATGAGCGTCATGGAGGGCAGCATCGGAATTCTTCCCCGGCGCTTGATGGTCGGAGACGGCGATTTTTCTCGGGCGCAAAAAGTGCTGGCCGAAGCAGAACCGCCGGAGCCCAATTGGGCTTGAAACGCGAGGATTGCACGCTCGATGGCTTTCTCGGCGGGCGATTGACGATTGCGCAGCCCAAAAGCGGATTTCGTGCCGGAC
>Ga0307477_10000554_pt1 | contig 40599 bp, 31 predicted proteins | sample atmos_gasesECM2C_FD_203316 | JGI IMG/M metagenome (GOLD analysis project Ga0307477, IMG submission 203316) | Hardwood forest soil microbial communities from Morgan-Monroe State Forest, Indiana, United States - atmos_gasesECM2C_515 | ecosystem: Environmental > Terrestrial > Soil > Temperate... | reverse complement strand
AAAACTAGCTGCACTCGCATTGTCGCTGTTCCTCGTTTCCGGAACAGCAATCGCTGATACACCGAAAGACGCTGACGCACAACCTGCCAAGCCGGCTCAGCCGGCCAAGCCCAAGGCGGCCAAAAGCACCGAAAAAACGGATGCTGCTTTTGCTGCAGAGCTCGAAGAACTTCGTCAGGCCCTGCAGGCGCAGCAGGAACAACTCCAGATGCTGAAGGAAGCGCTGGCCAAGCGCGATCGTCAAATCGATGAAGCGCGCGAGGCGGCTGCCGCTGCCAACTCGCGGGCCACGGAAGCCAGTACAAAGGCGATCGAAGCGGTGAACTCCACCGCGGAAGTGAAGAGCGCCACGGCTTCGCTGAGCACGACCGTGAGCGGCTTGACGGCCAGCAATGAAGCCCTCAAGACGAGCGTGGCAACGGCGCAAGTCGAAGTCAGTAAGGCCACGGAAGAAGGTCCGGCCTCAATCCGCTACAAGGGCATTACCATCACGCCAGGCGGCTTCATCGAGGCGGCGACGGTCTTCCGCACGCGCGCAGTCAGCGCAGACATCAACACGCCGTTCAACAGCATCCCATACCCCGGCAACTCGCTCAGCAGACTGTCTGAGAACAACTTCACGGGCCGCCAGAGCCGTATAAGCCTGCTCGCAGAGGGCAAGATCGGCGTCGCCAAGTTGTCGGGTTACTACGAGACAGACTGGCTCGGCACCGGCGTAACCTCCAACAACCGCCAGAGTAACAGCTACGTGAATCGCCAGCGGCAGATTTGGGGACAACTCGCGCTTGACAATGGGTTTAGCGTTACGGGGGGCCAAATGTGGTCCCTGACAACGGAGAACCGGAAAGGAATCCAGAACCGCGGAGAGTGGATACCGTTGACGATTGATCCCCAGTATAACGTCGGCTATACCTGGGAACGGCAATACGGATTCCGGTTGGTCCAGGACTTCAGCGGCAAATTCGCGCTTGCCTTGTCCATCGAGGGGCCAGAGGCAACGCTCGGCGGCCGCGGGTTTAATTCCTTCACAAGTACCTCCGCGACTGGCACAGTAACGACTTCTCAGAATTTCTTTATCAACGCTCCGGGCGCGGGCGGTGGCTTGTACAACTTCGTTGACGGTTTGCCGATTTTTGGTTCAGGCACTGGCGGCTACACCACCAACAAAGCGCCTGACTTCATCTTTAAGGCTGCGGCGGACCCGGGATATGGCCACTACGAACTTTTTGGGATCGTCAGCATCTTCCGCAACAGAATCTTTCCCTGCGGCGTAGTTGGTACGACCGCGAAAAACCTTCCCACCCCGGCCACGCCGACAGTGGTTGCCTGCTCCGTTAACGGCACGACCACACCAAGCGCTGTCGGCGCGTTTAATGACACCCATACCGGCGGTGGAATTGGCGGCAGCGCACGTTTCCCACTCTTGGCCAAAAAGCTGGAATTCGGCATCAAGGCTGTCGGTGGCGACGGCGTCGGCCGTTACGGTTCGGCGCAGCTTGCCGACGTGACCGTCCGTCCGAACGACACGCTAGCCTTGATCCGGACCGTGCATGGACTCGCCTCGCTTGAGTATCATCCGACTCCGAAACTGGATCTCTACGCTTACTTCGGTGATGAATACGTGTGGCGCGCCGGTTACAAGGGCTATACCTCGATTACCGTCACAAATACGCCAGCTATCCCCGCGACGGCCACCACTCCGCTCATCCCCGCGACGTCGGCGACAACCATCAAGCTCAATCAGATCGGCGGATATGGTTCGCCATTTGCCAACAACTCGGGTTGCAGCCTGGAGGGGTCTCCGACGACCTCGCTCACGCCTTCCGCCACAGGCGGCACTTGCGCGGGCGACACCCGCCACATCTATGAAGCCACCATCGGCTTCTGGCACAAGCTGTACCAGGGCCCGAAGGGAGGTTTGCGTTGGAGCATTCAATACTCCTACTTCTCTAGGAACGGCTGGTCGGGCAACAACAGCAGCGGTGGCACCAGCACCGCCGCGGGCGTCTCGCCAAAGGCGGTTAACAACATGGTTTGGACTTCCTTCCGGTACTACATCCCGTAGGAGCGGTTATTGGGATGAAGCCGTCCCCCGCTGGAGGACGGAAAAGGGGCAGCTCTTCACGGAGCTGCCCCTTTTTAGTCACACCGAGACACATCTCTATTTTCCGGCAACAAAAACTAAGAAGGGGGGAGAAGGGGACCGGAGCCAGGGGTGCACCGGTCCCCAGGTAGGACATGGAGTGAAGAAGACTACGCGAGTGGAGTGTCACACGGCTGCGTCACATCCGCATCAAGGCTGTGTGAATTCTCCGTAACCTGCGAGGCCGCTTCCGCGCCTTCTACGGCACAATCCGATTGCACAGCGATGCCACGGCCGTGGCGCACATCCAGGCCGCGGACCCAGAAAATGATGTCTTCGGCGATATTGGTGGCATGGTCGGCGATGCGCTCCAGGTGGCGCGTGGCCAGAACGAATTGCAGGCCAGGGCTGACGAGAGCAGCTTGTTTGGTCATGCTGTCAAGCAGCTTCTCGAAAATGCGGTCACGATATTGGTCCACGACATCGTCGCTCTCGAGAACCTGCGTGGCCAGTTCGGTATTCCGGAAAATCAAAGCTCCAAGACTCTTGCTGACCATGGCGCGCACGGCGGCTGCCATGGGAGCCAATTCTTCCGGCAACTCGGTGGACGCCATTTCGCGGAGGGAGATGACGCGCTCGGCAAGATTCACGGCGAGGTCGCCGATGCGTTCGAGGTCATTGGTAATCTTCAAAGAGGCAACAATGAGGCGCATCTCATCGTCGGAGAAGGAACCGCGGCGGAGCAGCCTTATGGCGTGCTCATCAATGACGATCTCCATTTCATTGATACGCGGCTCGAGAAGAAATACCTCTCCGGGAAGTCCGGCGGTGCGCGGGCTCTCGAGACTCACAATGGCGTCCAAAGCGCGGTTCATGGCGCATTCGACCGTGCGCGCCATGGATACCAAGTAGTTCACCAACGTGTCATAAAGAACGATATCGGTAAGACCTGCAGTGCTCGACATAGGGCCTCTTTCGGAGCGTGGAGCGGAATGGCCCACCATCGCTCGTAAGTAAATCTTGGATATGGATGGTTACAGAGCGTTCACCCGCAGATGAATATGCGGGGAAAGTGTGGCTTTTGAAAGGAGGAGGGACGCGAAGCGCTACCGCCGGCCAGAGTTGCCGCCACCCCCGGCGGAAGGCCGGGAAATGGCGTGCTCGGGATCAAACAGCGGAACGGAGAAATGAAATTGCGAGCCCTGCCCGACTTCGCTCTCGACCCAGATACGTCCGCCGTGAACCTCGACGAGATGTCTGGCTATAGCCAGGCCCAGACCGGTGCCGCCGACCTCACGCGAACGCGCGACGTCCACACGATAAAACCGTTCGAAAATGCGGGGTTGATCGGCCTGAGGTATGCCGATGCCGGTGTCGGATACAGTGAAGATGACTTCGGCGTCATTGGTTTCCGCGCTTACCATGATCTGCCCGCCCGGCATGGTGTACTGGGTGGCGTTGTCCAAGAGATTTTGCAGCACTTCGGCCAAAAGGCGGCGGTCGCCGGCGATTTCCGGCAGATGCTGTGCGACATTAACGGAAATGCGGATGTCTTTTTCCGCAGCGCGGTGCTGCGCGGTCTCCAGGCAGCTTTCGATGAGCTGCGAAGCGCTGAGGCGGCGAATTTCAAGCTCCAGCCGGTCGGCGTCCATTTTCGAAAGTTTGAGTAGATCGTCGGTCAGCCGGGCCAGGCGGCGGGAGTGCTCGAGAATGATGGCGAGGAAACGGCTGCGGTTCTGGGGATCGTCGGATGCCCCGGCGAGGAGAGTTTCCGCGAAGCCCTGAATGGCGGTGAGAGGCGTTTTGAATTCGTGGGAAACGTTGGCGACGAAATCGCGGCGGACGCGCTCGAGCTTTCGCAGTGCAGTGATGTCGTGCAGCACGACGACCGCCCCCGAAGTATCGCCGGCTCGTACGGCCGCCACCGTAGCGGCGAAGAAATGCTGCCGTAGCGTGCCCGTGACGATCTCGGCTTCCACCCGCGGCTCCCCGGCAAGGACCTGGCGCACCGCCTCGATCAATTCGGTTTGCCGAACGATTTCGACCAGGGCGCGGCCGGATTGCGGCGGAACATCCAATTCCAGGATTTCCGCAAAGCTCTGATTTGAAAAGAGCAGACGCTCCGAGGCATTCACTACCGCAACGCCTTCGAGCATGCTAGCAAGAATGGCGGAGGAGAGATTGCGCTCATCGGTGAGCGTGCGGATGGTTCGGTCCAGCCGGGCGGCTGTTTGATTGAGCGACGCGGCAAGCGCTTCCAGTGCGTCCCCGGAACTATCCGCCGGCAACGGACGAATATCACCTTCCGCCACGCGGCGAGAAAACTCTTTCAGGCGGTCCACACGGACCGAGAAGCTTCTCGAGATCAGCAGAGAGGCCGCGCCCGCGAGCAACAGGATGACGAACGAGGCGAGCCACAGGCTGCGGCGGAACGAACGGAGCACCTCATCGGCTGTTTGCAGGGGAAGCGCAAAGCGCAGCACGATCGGAAGCCCCCCGGAAATGTTCTGGCGTACGGCGTAGTACAGCAGATCTCGATTGATGGCAGCGCTGTGACGAATGGAGCGGCCATCGCCTTTCGCGAGGGCGTCGCGAATTTCCGGACGGCCATAGTGATTTTCCGTGGTCCGCGTGTCGGGCTGTGAATCCGCGAGGACCAGTCCGTCGCTGGTAATAACCGTTACGCGCGCACCGCTCGCCGCCAACTGCTCGACCCACGCGTTCAGAGCGGCGCTATCCTCAGGGCGCTGGGGAGGTATTTGAGACAAGCGTGGCGGGTTCGCCTGCGCGACGCGCGAGATGGCGATTAGCTGATCGAATCCGGCGCGCTCGTAGTCGGCGCGCAGAGCGCGGTCGGCGAAGAAATCCACGGCGACCAGGACGCCAAGGAGCAGCGCCAGAAAAGTAAGCGCGAGTTTCCAGAAAAGGTTAGGCCGCACGAGTTTCGAACAGATACCCCGCGCCACGGACGGTCTTCAAATGGGAAGGATTTTCCGGATCTGCTTCGATCTTTTCGCGGAGGCGCCGGACGTAAACGTCCACGCTGCGCGGAGTCACAAAGCGGTCCGTGCCCCAGACGGCATCGAGGAGCTGGTCCCGCGTAAAGACGCGGTTCGGGCGCGAAGCAAGGTAATAGAGCAGCCGGAATTCGAGCGTGCTGAGCGAAACGGGTTTGCCGGAATGGCTCACGCGGTACGACGCCGGATCGATGGCCAGCTTGCCGACTTCGATGACGCGCGGGGAGTCCACGGGCGGCGCGGCGCGGCGAAGCAGCGCCTTGACGCGCGCGACCAACTCGCGCGGGCTGAATGGCTTGGTGACGTAATCGTCGGCGCCCATCTCCAGGCCGACGACGCGGTCGGCTTCATCGCCGCGCGCCGTCAGCATTAGGATAGGTAAGCGATTCAGCGACTCATCCCGCCGAATTTCCCGGCAAATGTCCAGACCGGAGAGTTTCGGCAGCATGAGGTCGAGAAGCAGGAGATCCGGTGGCGTTTTCTTGAGGGTATTCAGGCCGGTGCCGCCATCATACGCGGCGCTGATCTGAAAGCCTTCATTCGCGAGGTTATAACGAACCAGTTCGACTATATCGCGGTCGTCTTCGATGATCAGGATGCGTTTCATGCAGACCGTGCGTTCCGCTCGCCGGCTTGGCCGCAGTGTACCGTACACTGGCGAATTGCGGTAGTTTTTGGGAAGACCGGGAATATCCGGGATTTCACGTAACACGATTGATTGTCTCAGTCTCGGGAGTTGCCGTGGTAACGCGGAGATTACAACAATATGAATGAAATGTTAACGGCGTTCCGAGAGTTTCGCGCGGAAACCCGGGATTAGTCCCCGCTCGTGGTGGTGAACGCCAGCGTGAGCAGCGTTTTCTGTTCAAGCTCATGCGCTTTGGCGGATCCTGTCGCGGGACTCGCGCTTGCGGAGCGTTTCACCGAGCGTACCTGCAAACCCTTCGCCTGCGCCAGCCGCTCGAGCCGCGGCAAAACGTAAAAAAGCGCACCCATGTTGGCAGGCTCTTCCTGAACCCAAACGATCTCGCGCGCCTGGGGATGCGCTTCGATTGCGGCGGTAATCTCCGTGCGCGGGAGCGGATAAAGCTGGTCGAGGAAAAATATCGCCGTGCTGGAATCCTTGCGCCGGCGTCGTTCGGCGCGCAGCTCATGGCCTACTTTGCCGCTGGCGATAAGGATGCGCCTGGCGTTTTGTACTTCTCGATCGGGCACCAGCGGGAGAAATCGTGGCTGCATGAACTCCTCGATGTTCGAACTGGCGTCGGGATGGCGCAGCATGCTCTTCGGCGTACAGACGATGAGCGGCTTCCGCCATGGCCTCCGCGCCTGGCGGCGCAGCATGTGGAAATACTGCGCTGCGGTGGAAGGCTGGCAGATCTGCATGTTGTCTTCTGCGGCGAGCTGCATGAAGCGCTCGAGGCGCGCGCTGGAATGCTCGGGGCCCTGGCCTTCGAAGCCGTGCGGCAGGAGCAGCACGATGCCTGAGGGAAGATCCCATTTGTCTTCGCCCGCACTAATGAACTGGTCGATGATGACCTGCGCGCCGTTGGCGAAGTCGCCGAACTGCGCTTCCCAAAGCACCAGCGCTTCCGGGTAGTCGCGGCTGAAGCCGTACTCGAAACCCAGGCAGCCGGCTTCGGAGAGCGAGGAATTGTGAATCTCGCAGAAAGCTTGATCCGGGGCGAGGTGCGCGAGCGGCAAATACTCCACTTCTGTTTCCGTGTCCACCAGCACGGCGTGACGCTGGCTAAATGTGCCGCGTTCCGTATCTTGCCCGCTGAGCCGGACGGGATTGCCTTCAAGGAGTAACGACCCGAACGCCAGCGCTTCGGCAAAGCCGTAATCCACGGCGCGCTTACCGTGGCCCATTTCGGCGCGCTGTTCCAGCAATTTCACGATTTTCGGATGCACGTGAAAACCGGCCGGCACGCGAACAAGGCCGTCGGTGATCTCCTCGAGCTTTTCGCGCGACAAGCCAGTGTCCACTTCATAGGAAGGGTTGTAGCGCCCGCGATGGTAGGCCGCCCAATAATTCGGCAGTGTGCGGAGGTGCGGAATCTTGGTGATCTGGCGCGCCTTGTTTTGTTCTTCTTCGTATTCCCTGCGGACAGCTTCGACCGTCTGCGTGGCGTCGTTTCCCGTGCGTTCGGCGTAGTTTTTCCAGAGCGGAGCATGATTCTTGATGCTTTCGTAGAGCCGCGGCTGCGTGATCGTGGGGTCGTCAACTTCACTGTGGCCGTGGCGGCGGTAACCGATAATGTCCACGACAACGTCGCTGCCGAACTGAGCGCGATATTCCGCGGCAAGTTGGCCGATGCGCACGACAGCGTCGGGATCTTCGGCGTTGACGTGGAAAATCGGGATGGACTGGCGCTTGGCGAGGTCCGATGCAAAACGGGAAGAGTGCGCCTGCACGGGCAGCGTGGTGAAGCCGATGAGGTTGTTCACGATGATGTGAACGGTGCCGCCGACGGTGTACGCCTTGAGGTCGGCGAGATTGAGCGTTTCCGCCCAGATGCCCTGGCCGGCAAAAGCCGCGTCGCCGTGCATGACGATGGGGACGATTGTATTTCGGCCATCCACGCCGAAGCGAGTCTGCTTGGCGCGCGCGCGGCCGACCGCGACAGGATCGACGGCCTCAAGATGGCTGGGATTCGAGACAAGGTGGATGCCGATCTCCTTGCCCGCCGTGGTGACGTAGGTGCCGGTCGCGCCAACGTGGTATTTCACGTCGCCTGCTCCCAGCACGCTGCGCGGGTCAACGTCTTCAAAGCCGGCGACGACTTCGTGCGGCGTCTTGCAAGCGGTATGGACCATCACGTTCAGGCGGCCACGATGGCTCATGGCCACGACCGATTCGATCGCGCCGTGCTCTCCGGCCGTGTCTAAAATCGCGTCGAGAAGCGGGATGAGCGCGGTGACGCCTTCCAGAGAATAACGCTTGGTGCCAAGGTAGCGGACCTGGAGAACCTGTTCGAAAAGGTCCGCGCGGATTAGACGTTCGAGAATTTTCCGCTGGTTGACCTCGAGCTCTGGACCTTCGATACGCTCGGCAATCCATTGACGCCGCTCGGGTTCCGGCAGGTGCATGAACTCTGCGCCGATGTTGCCGCAATAGATCCGCCGGGCTTCAGCGGCGGCCTCTCCGGAGAATCCCGCAAGCTCTGAGCGCTTGAGTGGTTTGAAAAAGCCCAGGGGATCAAGTGTCGCCTCGTAATAACCCCAGCGGCGAAAGGCGTCGAAAACTCGCTCGCGGTCTTGGCTAACGACTGCGGTTTTCTTGGGCGCTTTTCCAGGTTTCGCGGGGCGCTCTGCTTCCAGGGTTGTCCGGTGTGCCATGGCGTCAGTCCAACAAACTTCTATTTTGCCATAGATTCCAAATGGCGGCTTTCAATGCCAATTTGTCTGATCCTACAGATGCTCCTGGCCAAAATGGCGCTGTCCATGGGCCGCAATCACAACAAAACTGCAATGAAGAGGGGCTACCCTGCAACCGATGATGCGCGATTTCGAAATACGACGAGCGATGCGAAGTGAGAGCGACACTGCGTATGCGATCGTCGAGGAATACTACGAAGTCGTGAAAGTGGTGGCGCGCGATACGCGCGACGAGTTTGCGCGGTTGTATTTCGGAGAAAGCGCGGGAATCTGGCTGGCTTGGCTTGAAGAAAAGATCATCGGATGCATCGCGCTTCGTGCCATGCCGCAATTCTCCGATAGCGGCGAGGTGAAGCGCTTGTACGTCAAGTCCGAGTATCGCGGCCGCGGTATCGCTGTAGCGCTGCACGATACGCTTGAGACTTACGCCAGGAATTTTGGCTACCAGTGTTTGTATCTGGACACGGCGGACAACATGACGTCCGCGATCCGCTTTTATGAGCAGCAAGGCTACGAACGCTGCGCGCGCTATAACGAAAATCCACAGGCAACGATTTTCATGCGGAAAGAGTTGCGCGCACCCTGCGAGAAAACAGAAACATCATGACGGTTCATCCGCAGGGGCGCAGCACGCGATGGCGCACGCTCCTACAGGGCCCGTACGAGCGATTCCAGCCTGCGGGCAATTTCGTCAGCGGGAGTGCCGGGCGGGAAGGCGACTGGCGTGCCGATGCGCACGGTGATTTCGCCGAAATGGGCGAGGCGGCGCCGTTCGCACTTCATCTGCCATACGCCGTCGAGGCGTATTGGCACAATGGGAATGCGCAGATTCTCCGCTAACAGTCCAATGCCGCCCTGAAAAGCTGCCATCTCGCCAGTCTCGGAGTTGTTCACTTCGCCCTCCGGAAAAACGAGGACGCTGTAGCCGCGGTCCGCGGACTCCCCGGCGAAGCGAAAACTTTCCCGGAAGCCGGAATGTTGCGGCAACGGAAAAACGTTGAAAAGTGCGGTCACGAGACAATAGCCCAGTTGATAGGCCCACCGCCGCGGGAGAAACCAATCGCGCGGCGGGCGGCGCATGTTCTGAAGCGTCTCGCCACCCATGGCCGTGGCGAGCCGATGGCGAAAACGCAGTGGCAGAGCCGCGAGGATTAGACCAATGTCGGCGCGGCGCGTGATGTGATTGGAAATAACGAGCACGGGTCCGCGCACCCCGCGTAGATTTTCGCGGCCGACGATTTTCGGGTGGGCAAGAATCTGCGTTGCGGGCCAGACCAACGCGTAATACGCCGCAATCCTCAACCAGCGTATAGGCTCGCGCTGCGTCCAGCGTGGGTAGATGTATTCACTGCGGCGGGCTGTGGGCTCCCGCAAAAGCCGCTCGATGTCGGCCGCGGTTCGGGCGTTCGCAAAAGACGTTTCGTTCAGCTCCACCTGAAACCGCTGTTCTAGCGCGCTCATCAGCTCGACGCGGTCCAGAGAGGAGAGACTTAACGTGCGTTCCAGATGATTCGCGGCAATATTCGGTATCGAGAATTTTTCCAGAAAGTCATCGAGCGCGCTCTTCTTCACTTCAGACGAAGCGGCCCCGCCCAGCAGTTCCGCGGCTCGCGCTGCAATGAGATTCAGTCGTGGTTTACCCGTTGGAGTGCGGGGGAAATCCGGCTCGGGCCATAATACCCATCGCTGCATGCGCTGAAACTCCGCCAACGAGGCGTTAGCTCGTGCGATCAGTGCATCGGCGCTTTCTTTCTCAGCCTCCTTCACGAGCAGCACCGCGCACGGCTCCGCGTTTCCCTCGCGTTCGAACGGCACGACCACGCAATCGCGCACGCCCGGCTGCTTGCGAAGCGCGGCTTCCACGTCTTCGGGATAAACATTCAATCCCGCGGGAGTGACGATGACGTTTTTTTTGCGGCCACGAAAGCGCAAATTGCCCTCCGCGTCGAGTTCGCCGACGTCTCCGGTTCGCAGCCAGCCGCCGTCTTCCGGCGCTTCTTGCCGGAGTGCCCCGCTTTCCCAATAGCCCGTGGACACGTTCTCTCCGCGCACAAGAATCTCGCCGTCCTCTGCGAGGCGGAATTCGCGCCCAGGAAGAACCTTGCCAATGGAGCCCTGCGTCGCTCGAAACGGGTGATTGAGGCTGATGAGCGACGCTGTCTCCGTCATTCCATAGCCCTGCACGACCGCGTAGCCCAGGCGCTGGAAGAAATCTTCCGTTTCGCGGGATAAGGCCGCTCCACCTGAAATAAAGGCCCAAAATTTCCAGCCAAACCTGCGATGGAGGGTGTGAAACATCCAGGCACGGCGAAGAAATTTTCGCCCATTCGCCGCAGAATACGTCCGCGCGAACCACTCACCTTGCCCATGAGCTTCGAAGTCACGAGCGATGCCGCCGCGCAAGACATCGAGCATGCGCGGAACTGCAATGAGCGCCGTGGCTCGTTCGCGCTTGATTGTGCGAATGATTTCCGCAGGATTTGCGGACGCTTCGAAAACCACCGTCGCACCCAGCAGCGGCGGCACGAAGAGCGTCATGAATTGACCAAAAACATGGCTGAGTGGAACGAGAGAAACGAATCGCAGTGGATGGAACCAGCGCTCATACTTGCGATAGGCTTCGATGCCGCGCTCGAGGGGCTCAAGATTCGCGAGAAAATTGCCGTGCGTCAGCACCACGCCGCGCGGCTCCGCCGTCGTTCCGGAGGTAAAGAGGATCTGCGCAACATGCCGGTGCGTTAGCGGTTCATCGGCAAGACACTCATAAATGGACTTGGGAACCTCGCCGCAGCCCTGGTGTGACGCAACCACCCGAGAACCGCTGAGTGTGCCAGCCAAATCTTCCAGCGCAAGCCTGGGAATCTCGGGATCGAGTGGAGGTTTTTCCCGCGACTGGATGATAAATTTCGCCGCCACATCGCGCGCCACTCGCGCGGCAAATTCCGGAGTAGCACCGTCATCCATGGGCACCGCGACCGCTCCGCGCAGCAAGCAGCCCCAGAAGGCCGCCATCCACTCCGCACTGTTTGGCCCCCAGAGGAGGACACGGTCACCCGTCCGAACGCCGCGCTGCTTCAGCTCTAGCGCGCAGGCGACCGCAATTCCAGCCAGTTTCTTATAAGTCCAGACCTCGCGCCGATAGCCCCGGCGCTGCACCACGGCGGCATTCCGCGCGTAGCGTTCGAACTCTCGAAATAAAGATAGGAGATTTTCTCGCGGCATGGCGGCTACGGCTTATGGCGCTTCGCAGCAGGCTTGATTCTACGCCCAGACTGGTGGCATGCACTCTAGCCTCTGCCCGTACAGGAATTCGGGAGAGCAGAAGCCTCTTTTAGTGGAAAGCACGTCCCATGCCACCCAGGAACACGTCGCTGCATCTCAGGAAAAGCTTACGCGACGAAAAAGGGTAAACTCAGCTACAATACAAGCGGGGAAGTTTTGCCAATCCACCTCCGATAGCAGTAGAGGGCAAATGCCGGTACCTATTTCACAGGCGTGGACAGTTGCAACGTACGTCCTCAAGCAGAAGCTCAAGGGGCGCAAACGCTACCCCTTTGTGCTGATGCTCGAGCCGCTTTTCCGTTGCAACCTGGCGTGCGCGGGCTGCGGCAAGATCCAGTATCCCGCCCACATCCTGAAGACGGAACTGACGCCCGAAGAATGTTTCAAAGCCGTCGACGAGTGCGGCACGCCGATGGTCTCCATCCCCGGCGGTGAGCCGCTGATGCATTCGCAGATCGACAAAATCGTCGAAGGGCTGGTCGCGCGCAAGAAGTACATCTACCTGTGCACCAACGCGCTGTTGCTGAAGGAAAAGCTCGACCTCTTCAAGCCCAGCAAATACCTGACTTTTTCCGTGCATATGGACGGCCAGCGCGAGCATCACGATTTTTCCGTTTGCCGCGAGGGCGGCTACGACCTGGCCGTCGAAGGCGTCCGCGAAGCGCTGAAGCGCGGCTTTCGCGTGACCACCAACACAACGCTTTTCGACGGCGCCGATCCCAAGAGCGTGCGAGCGTTTTTCGACGAAATGATGGAGCTGGGCGTCGAGGGCATGATGCTCTCGCCGGGCTATTCCTATGATAAAGCGCCGGATCAAAAGCACTTCCTGGGGCGGGCGCGCACGCGCAGGCTATTCCGCGCCATCCTCTCGAACCGCAAAAAGAGCTGGCAATTCAACCAGTCGCCGCTATTCCTTGAATTCCTGATGGGCAAGAAAACGTACGCCTGCACGCCCTGGGGCATGCCGACGTACAACACCTTCGGCTGGCAAAAACCTTGCTACCTGCTCCAGGACGGCTATACCGATACATTCCAGGAGTTGCTGGAGACTACGGAATGGCAGAATTACGGCACGGAGTCCGGAAATCCAAAGTGCGCCAACTGCATGGTGCACAGTGGTTACGAAGCTTCCGCGGTGGATCACACCTTCAGCGGGCTGCGCGGGTTGTGGGCGACCGTCAAGGCTGGTCTCACGACGGCCTACGCGGACCCCGATGCGCTCGAGCTCTTGAATGAGCCCGTCAAGCCCGTTCATTCCTACGACCCGCTTGTTCAGATCGCCCCAGGTAAAGCGCAGATGGAGGAGACGCGAGCGTGAGTGGTCCACGGCACGCTGACCGTCCGAGCCACACGGAAGGATCGCCTCTGAATCCCGACGAGTTGGAAGTGGCGCCGGGAACGCAGCGCGAAAGCGTGCAAGGCTGGGTTCCGGAGTTGGCAACTGAAGAAGAGTTGCGCGTCGCGCTGGAAAAAGCGTTCGACTACCGCGGCGATATCACCGTCACGCTCAAAAATGGCTCAAAGGTCGAAGGTTACGTCTTCGATCGTGTCTCTGGCCCCACGCTCGAAACATCTTTTGCCCGGATTCTTCTCAAGGATTCAAATCAGCGTCAGAAAATCGCATATGCCGACATACGGGCATTGGCCTTCACCGGGCGCGACGCCGCTGCCGGAAAGAGCTGGGAAGCGTGGGTGCACAAGTACTGGGCAAAGAAAGCCGCCGGGGAGGGCCAAGTGGGCCTGCAACCCGAGTCTTTGGAGTAAAGAACTTTCGCGCCAGATTCCAGCCTTTCTCGTCGCCATCAATCCAAGTAAATACTGCATTTACATAGAGTTACGATACCTCACAAAGCCCTCTGCGCTCCCAGAGCAATGTGGACAAAGTGCCCATTTTGTGCTACCATTTCTCCAGCGTTTGTTGCTCTTGTATTACCGTTTGACTCGTTCAGGGGGCTGCATGGACAAACTTTGCAGCCTTTTTTTGCGGGCTGAGGGACGTCACGGCGCTTGGGAAGGACGGCGGCGTTAACCGCTTCGAGACTTCCACGAAACGGACCAAGAGACGCAAAGCAATTCCAATTTCGAGGTCGTGGAAGTGAAGGAACAAGGAACTGTGAAGTGGTTCAATGCTTCGAAGGGCTACGGTTTCATCCAGCGCCAGACCGGGGAAGATGTTTTTGTGCACTTCTCCGCGATTCAGATGGATGGCTACAAATCGCTGAACGAGGGGCAAGCTGTAGAATTTGAAGTGACGAAGGGCCCCAAGGGCCTTCAGGCGGAGAACGTTACCGCCGCCTAGATTGTGATGGAGACGGTCCGGAGGAATCGGACAGCCGCCCGGATGTTCGTGCGAGATCGAAACACGCAAAGCGAGTGCTAAAGGAGGACGTTGTGCAAGTAATGCAGGAAGGGCAGACCATCAAGCACGAAGTTTATGGCTTGGGCGTTGTCACCGCTTCGGACATGGAGCGCACCGCGATTGATTTTGACGACCACGGCCCCAAGCTGTTTGTCACCAGCATCATGACCGCGGAACTCATCGGTGAGGCACCGGCCACGCCGCCTAAGACCAAGCGCCGCCGCAAGGCTTCGACTGCCGCTAAGGCTGCCAAGAAAGCCGCTGCCGCAGCTGCTGCCGCCCGCTAGTTATTCCTTCCCAGTCGGTAGAAACCTCCCCGTGCCAAGTCGGCGCAGGGGTGTATCTAGGTACAAGACGATTCACCTGCTTCCACATGTGATAAGGTGATGCACGTGAAGCGCGTGTTTATCGTCCTCGGGATCATTTTCCTTCTAGCGGGAACCGTTGGCTTGCTTCACCCCTCCTTCAACTATCACAAACAGGAAGAAGTGGCCAAGCTCGGACCCATCCAGGCGACAGTGGATGAAGAAAAAACCATGCAAATCCCGGTGGCTGCTTCGGCTGCCATGATAATCGCCGGACTAGCCTTAGTGATTCTGGGCCCGCGGATGAAGCCGTAATTCAACCCTCTCCAGGTGTTTCGAATCAACTTGCAGATTTCGCTGAAAAAGACGGGCGGAAATGCCCGTTCTAACGGATTGCCGATTCGGTTTGTTCGAAGGCGTGGTAAGAAGAACGGACAAGCGGGCCGGCTTCCACGTGCTTGAAGCCCATGGCTTCGCCAAGAATTTTGTATTCGGCGAATTCGTCGGGGTGAACGTAGCGGACGATGGGAAGATGGTCGCGGGTCGGCTGTAGATATTGGCCGAGAGTAAGCAGATCGGTGCCCTGAGCAGCGAGATCGTGCAGGGTAGCGAGAACTTCGTCTTTTTCTTCGCCGAGACCCAGCATCAGGCCGGTCTTCGTGGGCACTTCCGGATGCGCTTCTTTCGAACGCCGGAGCAATTCCAGCGAGCGCTCGTAAATGGCGCCTTTGCGCACCTGGCGATAAAGGCGCGGGACGGTCTCCGTATTGTGGTTTAAAACGTCGGGACGTGTCGCGAGCACGACGTTTAGGGCATTCCAGTCGCCGCGGAAATCCGGAATGAGCACTTCCACTTTGCAGCCGGGTACGCGCCGGCGAATCTCTTCGATCGTGCGCGCGAAGATGTGCGCGCCTCCATCGGGCTGGTCATCGCGATTCACCGAAGTGACCACCGCATAGCGCAAGCCCATGTGCGCGACGGCTTCGGCGACCCGCAAGGGCTCATCCTCATCCGGCGGGCCGGCGGGTTTGCCGGAGGGCACCGCGCAAAATCCGCAAGCGCGCGTGCAGATATCGCCCAGGATCATGAACGTGGCCGTGCCGTGTTCCCAGCATTCGCCCATGTTGGGGCAGCGCGCGCTCTCGCAGACGGTGTGCAAATCCAGCGTGCGCATGATGCGTTTCAAGTCCTGGTAGCGCGGCCCGCCGAAAAACTTCACCCGCAGCCAGTCCGGCCGCGGATGCGCATTCGGCGGGGGCGCCGGCATTGCCGGCGGATTGGAGATGATGTTGAACGGTGTGGCCATGAGGATGCGCTCGGATCCCTTATTTTACGCGGTTCCGTGCCCGCGCACAAACCGCCCGGCAACTGTTGTGGCCAGCTTGCAGTAAGCAACCCTATCTCTACTTATGTACGTCTCGTAACGTATACTCTGCCTGCGGGACAGTTTATGAAGCAAAGTTCGCTCTCGCTTGCCGCTCTCTTACTCGCCTCCGCGCTGGCGGCGCAGGGACCCGGGCGGAACTCCGCCGGCGACAAGCAGAAGAAAGAAGACTGCAGCATCGCAGGCATGGTCGTGAAGCTTGATGGAAGCGCGCCCCTAAAGTCCGCGAGAGTGGAGCTCGGAAACGCGGAAGATTACAGCCGCGCCTACGCCGCCACCACGGATGAAGGCGGCCGCTTTACCTTGAAAGACGTGGGGCCAGGGCGCTACCGGCTCTCCGTGAGCCGCAACGGTTTTGTCAACCAGGAGTACGGTCAGAAAACACCGAATGATCCTGGTTCGATCCTTACACTTGCGCCCGGCCAGCAGATGAAAGATTTGCTCTTTCGCTTGATCCCCTGGTCGGTCATCGCCGGGCGCATTCGGAACGAGGACGGCGAGCCGTTGCCCTGGGTGCAGGTCACCGCGCTTCGTGAAGCGTACACGGATGGGAAACGCAAGCTTTCACCGACTGCCCAGGAAACAACGAACGATTTGGGGGAATACCGGCTCTTCGGACTGCGTCCGGGCCGTTATTTTGTGAGCGCCGCCTACTCGACGAAAAATCATGGGCTGGAACAATCGGCGGATGCAGAGGACGAAGGAATGCCGGCGGCTGAAGAGAGCTCCCCTCAACGATATGTGCCTACGTACTACCCGGGAACTCCAGACCCGGCCAAGGCCGCCACGATCTCGGTGAAGCCCGGTGATGAGATCCCTTCCGTGGACATTCTTTTGCAGCGCGTCGCTGCGTACAAAATTCGCGGCCGGATCTACAACATGATTACACATCGTACGGGCAAGGATATCTCCGTCATGATGCTGCCGCGGAACAGTCGGGTGGCCACGTACATTGTCAATTTTGAGGCCGCAGTTCTAGACAAAGATGGCTCCTTTGTGCTCAAAGACATTCTGCCCGGGTCATACACCCTTTCGGCTTTCTGGTTCGATGAGGGAAAACCGTACGTGGCGAAGCAGAACATTGACGTTGGCAACGCAGACGTAGAGGGAGTCACGCTGACAATCGCGCCGGGCATGGCCATCAGCGGACGCGTGATATGGGACGGCAAGCCGAGTCTCGAAGGCGACGAGCTGAGCGTCTCGGCGTCCTCTCGGGAACAAGGCGTTGAGTTCGGCGACGCTGCAAGAGTGGCTCCGAATGGCGCGTTCACACTGAAGAACCTTTCCGAAGATACCTATCATCTCTACGTCAACGGCATGTCCAAGGATTGCTATATCAAAGCCGTTCGCTATGGCATGGCGGACGCGCTCTTCGACGGCTTCGCTGCGCAGCGGGGCAACGATGCATCTCTCGAAGTGACGCTCAGCTCACGCGGCGCCCGAGTGCAAGGCGCAGTCGCGGACGCCGATGGCCTGCCGGTCGCTGGAGCTTGGGCGGTTCTAGTGCCGGAAGAAGCGCACCGAGGCCAAATGAAAATGTATAAAGAAACGACCACCGATCAGTACGGTCACTTTGAACTGCGCGGGATTCCTCCCGGGGACTACAAACTCTTCAGCTGGGACCAGGTGGAAAATGGCGCCTGGCAAGACCCGGAATTCCTGAAACCTTTCGAGGAAAAAGGCGAAGAAGTAAAGCTGCAGGAAGGCGAATCGAAATCCGTCAACCTGACGGCCATCAAAACAAAGTCGCCCGAGCAGGAAAAACCCTAGCGCCGCGCGGGATAAATTTACAGGGGTTGGCGCGAAGAGCGGACGAAGTCGCGCAGGACGGTGACGTTGGGGCCGTATGCGCCGATGCGCCCAGCGTCCACAGGCAGCCCCAGGCGCTCGGCAAGATCGAGATCCACGCCGGCGTCATCAAGTTCGGAAAGACTGAATCCCGCTGCGGGCAGCACGCGATTCAGACCCGTCGGATACACAGGCCGCGGCGGGCGGTGGCGCTGCCAGGGACGCCGCGCCAGCTCGTAAAACTGCTGCCAATCGCGTTTGTGCCAGGTCGTCATTATTTTCTGATCGCATCCCCACTACATCCGCGGGCCAACTTTCAACCTGCGTCTCGCTCAACCTATTGGATGCGGGCCGAGCCAGGAAGGTTCACCCGGCCCTTTGCCGCTATTTCATCAGGCGGCCTCTGCTACCCTCCAAAGGTCGAGCTATTCATATACTTCACAATCTGCCCCGCAAGTAATTTTCCTCTTCTAATGTTTCAAACCCGTTACGGGCTGATTTGTATCTGGAGCGTGTGCCAGCCGGAGACCCAACCGCTACCCCGCGTCCCGAGGGTGAGGGAGGGCCTCAGGCGGCTGTATACTACGCACATCCGGCCCTTCTGGCTAGAGAGAAGTCATGGCACCCGCGCACATCGTCGTCCACTACCACGAGCTGTGGCTCAAGCTGGGAAACCGTAAATTTTTCCTGCACAAGCTGCGCGAAGCCATGCGCCGCGCTCTGGAAGGCGTGGCACTCATTCGCATCACGCAGCCCGGCGACCGCTACATCATCGAGCTCGCGGACGCTGCACAGGCGAAAGAAGCCCTGGAGCGTCTCGCGCGCGTTTCGGGAATCGCCAATCTGGGAGTAGCCCGCGTTATCGATCGGCACGCGCATCCCGGCAGCGATCCCGTAAAAAAAATCTGCGACGCGGCGTGGGAGGAAATTCGCGGTGAGACCTTTTCGACGTTCGCCGTGCGCGCCAGGCGCAACGACAAACGCTTCCCGCTCAGCGTCATGGAATTGGAGCGCGAAGTCGGCGGATTTCTCTTCGACGAACTGCAAGCCGCGGGCCGCCCTAAGCGCGTGGACCTGAAACATCCTGAGCTGACGTGTCGCATTGAAATCACCCGGGGCCCCATTCTGCTTTATGCCCGGCGCATCCCCGGCGCAGGCGGCCTGCCTCCCAATACGGCGGGCAGACTTGCGTGTCTTCTTTCCGGTGGATTCGATTCCGCCGTCGCCGCGTACAAGATGATGAAGCGCGGCGCGCATTTGACTTTCGTACATTTTTGGGGAGGCGGCGCCGCCGCGGGCGAATCGTCGGTGCACGTCGCGCGCGAACTCGTGAAGCGTCTCGTGCCCTGGCAATTCACGGCAAAACTCTATCTCGTGCCGTTCGAACCTTTGCAAAGAGAAGTTGTTCGCAGCGGCCCGGAAACTTACCGCACTCTGCTCTACCGTCGCTTAATGCTGCGCATCGCGGAGCGCATTGCCCTGCGCGAGCGCGCCAGGGGCCTCATCACCGGCGATAGCCTCGGGCAAGTGGCTTCGCAAACCGCGCACAATTTACAGGCGGTCGGCTCAATCGCGAGGCTGCCTCTCTATCGCCCGCTGATCGGCGATGACAAGCTCGAAATTCAGGAGATCGCACGGCGCATCGGCACATACGACCTTTCCGCGGAGCCGTTTCACGATTGCTGCCCCATGTTTCAACCCAAGTCGCCCGCGCTATTTGCCACACCGAATGAATTGGACCTCGCGGAGGCGCAACTCGATATCGCAGAACTCGTCGAGCGCGGTTTGCGAACCGTGACCCTCGAACGCTTTCGATACACGGAAGGCCGAGTCGAGCAGGTGCAGCCTGCCCCTCGACCAGCCGGGACGTCGAAGATCCCGTCCCGGCCGGGACGCCCAACGCACGTAGCTACCGCTTAAAACTTTTTACGGAGAAGTAATGCGGCACTTGCTGGATCTGAGCGCCGCCAGAAACAACCTGGAGGGATTACCAGCGGTTGCCGCGGTCGCCACGATCTCCGCCGCGTCCACCACCACCGCCATGGCCGCCCCGCCCACCGCCGCCGCCACCACGTCCCCCGCCATATCCGCCGCCGCGCCCACCGCCACCCCCACCACGCTCAGCTTGCGGCCGCGCTTCATTCACGACGAGATTTCGCCCGCCGAAATTCTGTCCGTTAAGCGAGTTTACGGCCTTGTCGGCGTCTTCATCGTTGGTCACTTCGACGAAGGCGAAGCCGCGTGATTGACCCGTGAAACGATCCCGGATCAGATTCACAGCCGAGGGAGTCACACCAACCTGCGAGAACCACTCGTTAAGCTGCTCTTCCGTAGCGGAAAACGGAAGATTACCGATATAGAGCTTCTTCACCTGCCCACTCCTTCTGTCCGGCACCCACTTGCGAGTCACGGAGCGCGCCGAAGAAGCAGGAGACGTACACGGGCGGCCAGGCGAACAGAGCCACCGCGAGCGCGGGACTGACACTTCAGCGGTCAGTGGCATGGTCTCGAAAATTAACCTCTTTTGCAACCCCAAAGAGTTCGGCCAACCCGCATCGTTCGAACGCCATCTGCGGTGCGCGATTGTCTTAATCCGGTTCAAGTATTGGTGGTAGGATTCCGCCTGTTTGGTCCCGGAAAGGCCACGATGCGCGGCACGATGATGGATTATCCCCTGACGCTTCCGGCGATGCTGGAGCGCGCTGGAAAACTGTTTGGGCGGGTGGAAATCGTCTCGCGCCGCCCAGACTGCTCCATTGTGCGCACCAACTATGGCGATTTTTACCGCCGGGCTCGCCGGCTCGCCTCCGCTTTGACAAAACTCGGCTTGCGGCCGGGCGATCGCGTTGCTTCCATGATGTGGAACCACAGCGGCCACCTCGAAGCCTTTTTCGGCGTGCCCTCCGCCGGCGGCATCCTGCACGCCCTGAATCTGCGTCTCCACCCGCAAGAGATTGCCGCCATTGCGAAACATGCGGGCGACCGTTTCTTGCTTTTGGACGACGTGCTGCTGCCAAATTACGAGAAATTTTGCGAGGGTGCGACCTTTGAACGCGTCATCGTCGTGCCTTACGGTGGTGGAAGCATCCCTGACGGCTTCCTGAATTACGAGGAATTGCTCGCCCAGGCGAGTGACGATTTTAGTTATCCCAAGATAGACGAGAACGATGGCGCCGCGATGTGCTTCACATCCGGCACAACCGGCTTTTCGAAGGGCGTGATCTATTCACATCGCGCGCTCGTGCTGCACTCTTTCGCGGAAGCGATGACGGATTCTTTTGCTGTCAGCCACGACGACACTGTTCTGCCAGTCGCTCCGATGTTTCACGCCAATGCCTGGGGAATCCCCTACACCTGCGTCATGACCGGCTCGCGGCTCATCCTGCCGGGACCCAACGTGGATGCCGAAAGCATCCTGGATCTGCTTGAACAAGAGCACGTGACCTGTGCTTGCGGAGTGCCCACGGTGTGGCTCAGCGTGCTATCTGCGCTCGAGAAAAACCCGGGGCGCTGGAAATTTTCCTCTCCCGTGCGAATCCTCTGCGGCGGCACGGCACCGCCGGTGCGGCTAATGCGCGCGCTGGATAAGCACAATCTGCACATCCTGCACCTGTGGGGCATGACGGAGACAACTCCTCTGGCCACGCTCGGCAAACTCAAACGGCACATGCGCGATTGGCCGGAGGACAGCCAGTACGAAGTGCGCGGTAAGCAGGGCTGGCCCGCGCCATTCGTGGATTTGCGCGTGATGCGCCCGGCCAATTCAGAAGGTGGCCCCGAGGGAAAAACTGTCGAGGCTCCCTGGGACGGCGAAAGCCCCGGGGAGCTGGAGATACGCGGCCCATGGATCGCAGCAAGCTATTACAACGCACCCGATCAGGCTCACCGCTGGACGGAGGATGGCTGGTTCAAGACCGGCGATGTGGCGGCCATCGATTCCGAAGGCATCGTCAAGATTGTGGATCGCGCGAAAGACCTTGTGAAATCCGGCGGCGAATGGATCAGCTCCGTGGACCTCGAAAACACGCTCATGGGACATCCCGCCGTGAAGGAAGCCGCCGTTGTCGGCATCCCGCACCCGAAGTGGCAGGAGCGTCCCCTCGCCGCCATCGTGCTGAACGACGGCGCCAAAGTGACGCCCGAAGAATTGCGCGAATTCCTCGGAAAATCCTTTGCCAAGTGGCAGCTTCCCGACGCCTTCGTTTTCCTCGATGCCATTCCCCGCACTTCCGTCGGCAAATTCAAGAAAACCGCCCTCCGCGAACAATTCGCGAATTGGAACTGGGAATCGTAGACGCGGACTTACCGACCCACAACACCCCAAGACCGCTTTACACCTTCTTCTACACATTGAAATGTGTGGTATACTACACATCCGGAGGCACCGTGCCGACCAATCTCGCCATTGATGATCGCCTGCTCGCGGAAGCGCAAAAAGCGGGTCAGCATAAGACCAAACGAGAAACGGTGAATGCCGCTCTCAAGGAGTACGTCCAGCGGCGCAAGCAGCAAAAGATCCTTTCCATCTTTGGATCGCTCGACTACGAACCCGGCTACGATTATAAGCGCGAGCGCACCTCTAGGCGGTCATGAAGGCCCTCGTTGACACTTCGGTGTGGTCCCTCGCGCTTCGGCGAAAACGTGAAGTCCTGAACGCAGTCGAAAAATCCGTGGTGGCTGAGCTGACGGTACTCATACAAGAAGGACGCGCCGGAATTGTCGGTCTAATCCGGCAGGAGCTTTTGTCCGGCTTAAAAAGAGTGGAGCAGTACGAAAAGCTCCGCACCCACCTTCGCTCATTTCCCGACGAAGCCCTCGACACGGTGGACCATGAGGATGCCGCGAAGGCCGGGAACGCCTGCAGGATAAAGGGAATCGCCGTCTCGCTAGTGGACGCTCTCCTCTGTGCCGTCGCCATCAGGCGCGACTGGACGATCTTTACGACCGACCCGGACTTCAGAAACTACGCGAGAGTCCTGCCCATAAAAATGCACACCCCACGCAACTAGCGGAGTGTCACATGCCGTGCGCCGGTGGCGTTCCGGGTCGGTTAAGTGCGATACGAAGCATTAATGCGCACGTATTCCGACGTGAAGTCGCAGGTCCAATAGCGGGCGGTCGCGCGGCCCGCGCGCAAGTCCACAACAATGGAGAAATGTTTGGCGAGGAGGCGGTTGCTCGCGGCACGCTCGTTGAAATCGAGCGGCTGACCGCGGCGAAGAACCGGAACTCCGGCCATGGTGATGTCCACCCGCGCGGGATCGAACGCCACGCCGCTGCGGCCTGCGGCGGCGAAGATGCGTCCCCAGTTGGGATCGCCGCCGGCGAAGGCCGTCTTCACCAGCGGGGAAGTCGCGATGGTCTCGGCGATGCGGCGGGCCGCGGCTTCGTTCCTGGCGCCGCGGACTTCGATCTCGATTACGCGCTGAGCGCCTTCGCCGTCCGCAACAATCTGCAGTGCGAGCGAGCGGCAGACCTCTTCGAGCGCGGCCGCAAACGCGCGGTGCGGGCTGCCACCCGCCCGAATCCCGGGAGCTTCTGCGGCGCCATTCGCCAGCACGAGCAGGGTGTCGTTCGTGGAAGTGTCGCCATCCACACTGATGGCGTTGAATGTACGCGAAGTCACGTCACGCAGCGTTTTTTGGAGCAGAGAAGGCGCGATAGCGGCGTCCGTCGCGACAAACGCCAGCATCGTCGCCAGATTTGGATGAATCATTCCCGCGCCTTTGGCGCAGCCAACGACGTGAATTCGTTTTCCCGCCATTTTGAACGAAGCGGCCGCGGTTTTGGGGCGCGTGTCGGTCGTGCAGATGGCCAACGACAGCTCCGCGAAGGAGCGTGCCGAGGGGCGCCGGTGCCGCGCGATGGTCGGCAGCGCGCGTAGAATTTTGTCCACCGGTAGCGGCACGCCGATCACACCGGTCGAGCAGACAAAAACTTCCTGCGTCGCGCAGCCGAGGCGCTTCGCGGCTTCGGCGACCGTCCTCTGCGCGGCAGCGTAGCCTGCCGTGCCCGTCGCGCAGTTGGCATTGCCAGCGTTCACGACGGCGGCGCGCATATGGCCTTTCGATGCGCGCAAATGCTGCTTGGAAATGAGCACGGGAGCGGCAGCAATAAGGTTTTGGGTAAAGACCGCCGCGGCGGAAGCGGGCACATCGCTCGAAAGAATCGCGAGGTCGAGCGCGCCGGTTTTTTTCAAGCCGCAGGCGGTGGCGGCGAAACGAAAGCCGCGCGGGAGGGACGCTTCGGAGAGGGCGTGCTTCATGCCGGGCAAATCCGCGGTCTTAGCGCGATACTGCCGGAAGCGACCTCCGATCCTCCGTAACGGACGCGAGAGTGTGTACTTGAGTTAAGGTTTGCGTGCTCATGGCTTGGCTCCTTGTGTGGTGACTGTTTTGTTGAGACGTCTTTCCAAATTCGCAATCGCGGCGCGTACCGATTCCGTCGCGGTGCCGCCGGGAACGATCTTGTTGGCGATCACGTCCTCTACCGACGGACCGTCCAGGAAATCTTTCTCGAAAAGCGGCGAAATCTTTTGCACGTCTTGCAGGGACAGCTGCGTCCAGGGCTTGCCCTGGCGCTCTGCTTCGCGCAGCACTTTGCCGACCAGGTCGTGCGCCTGGCGAAAAGGAACTCCTTTGAGAACGAGATAGTCTGCGGCATCAGTAGCAAACAGAGTCGGATTGGAAGCGACGGCAAGCAAACGCTCGGCGTTAAATTTGGTTGCCATCAATGCTCCCATTGCGATCCACACCATCTCTTCGGCCTGATCGTGGGCGGCGAAGAGCGCTTCCTTGTCTTCCTGCAGGTCGCGCTGATAGCCACTGGGCAAACCCTTCAGTGTTGTGAGCAATCCAAAGAGGGCTCCGGTGATCCGTCCGCTCTTGCCGCGGATGAGCTCCCAGGCGTCGGGGTTTTTTTTCTGCGGCATGAGGCTGCTGCCGGTGGAATATTCGTCGGGCAAAATCACGTACGAGAATTCCTGCGACGCGAAGACTACAAAATCTTCTGAGAGCCGGGAGAGATGTGTGGCGATTCCCGCGAGCGCGAAAAGATAGTCGAGCGCAAAATCGCGGTCGCTGACGGCGTCGAGGCTGTTCGCTGTGATGCGGGAAAAACCCAGCCCGCGCGCGATGCCGTTGCGGTCGATAGCGAAGGAAGAGCCTGCCAGCGCACCCGAGCCCATCGGACAAGCATCCGCGCTGGCGGCAGCGTGCTGCAGCCGCGTGATGTCGCGCGTGAAAGCCTCCGCATGCGCCAGCAGAAAATGCGAGAGCAGAATTGGCTGGGCATGCTGCATGTGCGTCATGCCGGCCATGGGCACGCTCAGATTTGCTTTTGCCTGCAGGAGAAATGCATTCAGCAAAGCTTCCAAACCGTGCTGCATATCTGCGGCAGCGCCGATCACGAAGAGCCGAAAGTCTGTGGCCACAAGTTCGTTCCGGCTGCGGCCGGTGTGCAGCTTCCATCCCAGCGCACCGAGCTCTTCGACAAGGGCCTTCTCGACAAAGTGGTGAACGTCTTCCGCGCCGGAAGCGTCGAGCCAGGCTTTGTCTGTCTTCGAGCGCTCGGCGATCTTGTCGAGCGCGGCAAAGATTTGTTTCACCTCCGTCGCTTGGAGAATCCCCACGCCCTGGAGCGCTCTCGCCCATGCGCGATCAACAGCCAATTCGTAGGGCAGAAGCTGGCGGTCGAACGCAAACGAGCGTTGGAACGCGTCGAACTGTTCGTTCGGTGCGCGCTCGAAGCGCCCGCCCCAGAGCCGGTCATCTTTGCGTTCGGTCATGATTTCCATTCAACCACGTTCGGCCTTCGATTTCGGCCGGACCGTTACCGGCAACGCGAAAAGATTGATGAAACCTTCGGCATCCTTGGGGTTGTAACGGCCCATGGTGAAGCTCGCCAGGTCCGTGCGATAAAGCGAAAAAGGCGAAACGCGTTTCGTGACGCTGAGAGTGCCCTTCGACAAACGCAAGCCGACGGCGCCGGTGACGCGCTGCTGCGAGACGTTGAAGAAACCGTCCAGCGCAGTGCGGAGCGGCGAAAACCACAAACCGTAATAAACCAGTTCGGCGTAGCGCAGGGAAAGCGCTTGCTGAAAATGCGAGGTTTCGCGGTCGATGGTCAGCGCCTCCAGCTCGCGATGCGCAGTGACAAGGAGAGTACCGCCCGGCGTTTCATAAGCGCCGCGCGACTTCATTCCCACGAGGCGGTTCTCCACGATGTCGGCGCGGCCGATGCCGTGTTTTGCCGCGGCTTCATTGAGCGTGTTCAGCAAATCTACGGGGCCGGACTTTACTCCGTTCACGGAAATGGGCGCGCCCGCTTCAAAACCGATTTCGATTTCCTCGGGTTTGTCCGGCGCTTTCTTCGGCGAGACGATCCACTGCCACATCGCTTCGCTGGGCGCGTTGGCGGGATCCTCGAGTTCGCCGCCTTCGTGGCTCAGATGCCAGATGTTGCGGTCGCGGCTGTAGATGTTTTTCCTGCTCTGCTCGACGGGAATCTTGTGCGCTTGGGCGTACGCGATGGCGTCCTCGCGCGAATCGATATTCCATTCGCGCCACGGCGCAATGATTTTAAGATGGGGCGCAATCGCTTTGTAAGCCAGCTCGAAGCGCACCTGGTCGTTGCCTTTTCCGGTGCAGCCGTGCGCGAGGCCATCAGCGCCGAGCTTCAGCGCGATTTCCGCCTGGCGCTTTGCGAGCACGGGCCGCGCCATGGAAGTGCCGAGGAGATAGGTGTGTTCGTAGACGGCGCCCGCGCGGAGCGTCGGCCAGATATAATCGCGCACAAATTCTTCGCGTAAATCTTCGATGTGCGCGGCCGAAGCTCCCGTCGCCAGAGCCTTCTTGCGCGCGGCATCCAAATCTTCCTGTTGGCCGACGTCGCCGACCATGGCAATCACTTCGCAGCCGTAGTTTTCCTTGAGCCACGGAATAATGATGGAGGTGTCGAGCCCTCCGGAGTAGGCCAGCACGACTTTTTTCGGCTTGTTCCCTTGCTTGTTCACAATTTTTTTCTCGCTCTTGAATCGAGGCGGCGGAGCGCAGCGCGCCGGCTGACGCCTTTCAGCATGACACAGCAGGAAAATTTTCTGTATGCATCATTCGCCGAGGAGCGTCTGCAGAATGGCCTTTTGCACGTACATGCGATTTTCCGATTGGTCGAGAACCACGGATTGCGGCCCATCGAGGACTTCGGCGGTGACTTCCGAGCCGCGGTGTGCCGGAAGGCAGTGCAGGAAGACGGCTTCGGGCACGGCCAGCGCCATGAGCTCGCGGTTCACCTGGTAAGGGGTGAACACGGCATTCCGCACTTTCTCCTCGGCTTCAAATCCCATGCTGGTCCAGGCGTCGGTATAGACACCCTGCGCGCCCGCGGCGGCTTCGCGCGGATCGGAGCAGAGTTCGATCTTCGCGCGCGTTTCCCGCGCCGCGCGCTTTGCATCGGCGAGGACGTCCTGTGCAGGCGCGTAATTGGGCGGCGTGGCGATCCGCAAATGCACGCCGAGCCGCGCTGCGAGAAAAATAAGAGAGTGGCAGACATTGTTGCCGTCGCCGACGTAGGCGAGCTTGAAGCCGCGAAGCGAACCGAATTTCTCCTCCAGAGTGAAAAAATCAGCGAGCGCCTGGCAAGGATGGAATTTGTCGGAGAGCGCATTGACGACGGGAATCTGCGCGTTGGCGGCCATTTCCTCCAACACACGCTGCTCGTAAACGCGGGCGACGATTCCGTGGACCCAGCGCTCCAGATTGCGCGCAACATCGGCGATGGATTCGCGCTCGCCGAGCCGCGCCTGGGTGTGGTCGAGGAACACGACCGAGCCACCCATGCTTTGGATGCCGACCTCGAAGGTGACGCGGGTGCGGAGGGATGGTTTTTCAAAAATCAGCGCGAGGAATTTACCTCGCAGTGCGGTGGCGAAACGCGCCGGCCGCGCCTTGATCTCCGCGGTGAGTTGGAGCAACTCGAGCGTTTGCGCCGGACTCCATTCCGAGCCGGTGAGCAGGTCGTTGGATAAAAGAATTGATGCAGAGAGTGCGCTTGCTGTCATTTTCACCTCGCCGCGACATGGGCCGCGCGCGGAGGAATTACCGCCGGCGGAGTATCCGCCCCGGAGACTCCACGCGGCTTTGCCGCAAAAACGCGTTCCAGGAGATGGAGAAATTCGCGCACCTGCGCGCGGGTCACGATAAAGGGAGGCAGCAGGCGCAGCGTATGTTCGTGAGTGCAATTGATGAGCAGGCCGCGATTCATCGCTTCAGTCACGAAGGGAGCGCCTTCCACGGAAAGTTCAATACCGAGCATCAAGCCTTCACCGCGGATTTCGCGGATGAAATCGAATTTTGCGGCGAGCTTCGCGAGTCCATCGCGCAATTCCGCTCCGCGCGCGCGAATATTTTCCAGAAGTTTTTCTTCCTCGATAATTTTCAGAAATTCGAGGGCAGTCGCGCAGACCAGCGGTCCGCCTCCAAACGTCGTTCCATGCATGCCCGGAGAAACGCGAGACGCGACCGCTTCGGTAGCAAGAATCGCGCCAAGCGGGAGACCGGCAGCGAGGGGTTTCGCTATGACGGCGATGTCCGGCTTCGAAGCAAATTTCTGGTAGGCAAAATAGCGGCCAGTGCGGCCGAGGCCGCACTGGATTTCGTCGGCGATAAGAAGCGCGCCACGCTCAGTGGCGAGAGCGCGGGCGCGATTCCAAAACGCATCGCTGACCGGATAGATTCCGCCTTCGCCTTGAACTGCTTCCAAAAGGATGGCGCAGACGTTCTCTTCAAATTTCGCTTCGAGATCGGCAATGTCGTTGAAGCCTACGAACTCCACGCCGGGAATAACGGGCGCGAACGGGAGACGATATTTTTCCGTCGAGGTAACGCTGATGGCGCCGAAGGTCCGGCCGTGGAAAGAATTCTCCAGCGCGAGAAAGCGATGTTTCTTCGCCACGGCACCGGGTGCGTCGTTTGCAGTGCGAGCGCAAAGCCGGACGAGTTTCATCGCGCCGTCGATGGCCTCCGTGCCGCTATTGGTGAAAAAAACGCGGTCGAGGCCCGACCACGCGGCGAGCTTGCGCGCCAGGGGGCCCTGGTAGGCGTTATGAAAAAGATTGGAAAGATGGATGGCGCGGGCCGCTTCGCGGCGGACGGTTTTTACAATGCGCGGATGCGCGTGGCCAAGGGCGTTGACGGCGATCCCGCCCAGAAAATCGAGATATTTCTTGCCGTTCGCATCGTAGACAGTGCATCCGCGGCCGTGTGTGAAAACCACGGGCGGCCGCTTGTAGGTAGGGAGAAGAAACTGCTCCGCATCGCGCAGCCGCAAGTCGATCTTCGCCGCGCGCGCGACTTTCTTTGGTGTGAATCCCATGGGCACTGGTTTCCGTTTTGTCTTCGGTTTGCGCATCAGACCGCCGAAAATGCCGCCCGCGCGGTCGAGAGAGGCCCTCGCAAGACGCGGGTACCGACATTTGAGGAAACACTCTCTTCATCCGGCGCTTCCGCAGGAAGCGCGGCGCGCAGCAGCGCTTGCGGCGAAGCGCCGCCCGCGATGCGCACTTCGCGGACGCCGCCTTCGAGCGCGCGCTTGGCTGCCTCGAGCTTCAAAACCATTCCTCCCGAAACGACGCGACTCTGCACCAATTGCTCGATCTCTCCGCAGTTAATCGTGGAGAGAACTTTTTCTCCATCGAGAACTCCGGCAACGTCGGTGAGGTAGATCAACCGGTCCGCACTCAGAAATTCGGCGCAGGCTGCCGCCATGTGGTCGGCGTTGATGTTGTAGAGCTCGTTGTCGGAACCGAGGCCGAGACACGGCGCGACGGGAACGAGATCCTCGCGCCATAGCGAGGTGATGAAGGGAGCGTTCAGCCCGGTGAGATAGCCGACGAAGCCAAGGCTGCCTTCGACTTCATTGTGCACGAGAGGTTCCGCGCGGAAACACTGCGAGTCGGCCGCGGAGATACCCATGGCGGGCCGGCCTTCCGCAGAAATCGCGGCGACGAGACGCTTGTTGAGAAGACCAGCGAAAACCATCACGGCCACATCGCGAGTTTCCCGGTCCGTCACGCGCAATCCGCCGACAAATTTGCTTTCAATGCCCATGCGCCTGAGCGTCGCGGTAAAGAGGCGGCCGCCACCATGGACGACGAGCAGCTCGTGGCCTTCTTGCGACAGCGCGGCAACCTGGCGAGCCAAGACGCGAAGGACAGCATCGTCTTCGAGCAAAGCTCCGGCAAACTTGATGACAATTTTCATTGCAGTGCAGTCTGCTCCTTGATTCCCAGCATGAGATTGAAATTTTGCACGGCCTGTCCGGCTGCTCCTTTTCCGAGATTGTCCAGGCAAGAGACGATCACCAGGCGGCGGCCGGTCTTGTCCAAAGCGAAGCCGATGTCGCAGAAATTGGTGTGCGCGACGTGCTGCAATTCGGGCAGGGCGCCCGCGGGCCAGATTCGCATCATTGGGCGTCCCGCATAGAAAATGCGGTAAAGCGCTTCGATGGCTTCAGGAGCCTGGGGCGAATCCAGCGTGACGTAGATGGTGGAAAGGATTCCGCGCGCAAGCGGCAACAAATGTGTCGAGAAGACGACCCTCTCTTCGCCGAGGCCGGTGTGCTCGAGAATTTCCGGCGTGTGGCGGTGCGAGAAGAGATTGTAGGCCTTGAAATTTTCATCCAGCTCGACGAAATGCAGATCGCGCCGAGGATCTTTTCCCGCGCCGCTCGCGCCGGATTTGCAATCGCAAACAACAGCGCTGCCGGCGCGGAGGAGATTTGCGTCCGTCAATGGCCGCAGCGCGAGAATCACGCTCGTAGCGTAGCAACCAGGATTGGCAACGAGACTCGCGGTGGCAATTTCCTTGGAATAAAGCTCTGGGAGACCATACACGGCTTCGGCGAGCCACTTCGCAGGAGGCGCAGGAAGTTTGTACCAGGAGGTGAATGTTTCGGCGAAGCGAAAACGGAAAGCGCCGCTCAAATCCACCACACGCATACCGGCTTCGAGGAGCGCGGGCGCGATTTCGGCAGAGATTTCGTGCGGGGTCGCCAAAAATGCGGTAGCGGCTTTGCTCGCGGCGACAGCGTCGAGGGAAAGAGGACACAGGGGCGCTTCGCCCCAACCACGGAACTGGGGAAATAGTTCGGAGAGGCACTTCGCGCCGTTGTTCTCTCGGACGTAGAAGACGGGTGTCTCGACGGACGGATGGCGCAAGAGAATCTTCGCCAGCTCATAGCCCGTGTAGCCGGTGACACCAACCACCGCGATGTGGCGAGCGTCTCTCATCTCACGAGGGCTTCGATTTTTTTTTGGAGTGAGTCGCGCGACTTCTTCGTCGGTGTGATGATCAGAACGGTGTCATCGCCGGCGATGGTCCCGGCGACTTCGGGAAACTTCGCGCCGTCGACGGCCGCCGCCAGGGGCTGCGCGCCGCTGGGCGGCGTTTTCAGGACAAGAAGATTTTCGGCGGGTCGAATATCCAGGAGAAATTCGCCAAGAGCGCGCGTGAGGGGCAACAGATGGGCCGCTTCCTCTGGCAAGGTGGAATTCTGTTTGTAGCCTTCCTGCGTCTTGACGAGCTTCAACTCCTGTAGGTCGCGCGAAAGCGTTGCTTGAGTGACGCGCAGTTCCTGGCGGGCAAGGCGGCGGCGGAGATCTTCCTGGCTGGCGATGCGGCCGCCTTCGACGAGCCTGAGGATCTGTCCATGGCGAAATGTTTTTCCGGTATTCATAATAGACTTTAGAATATGCAGGGTACTGTATTTTTATACATGCGGGGAAACGACATGTCAAATGATTTATTGAGTTATTTTTGCCGGATCGAAGTTCCCATCCGGCGGAGCGGGGGAAAACCGCTCATGCAGCATTCGCAGCACCCTGCAAGACGCACACTGGATTTTCCCGGCCAGGAATGTTACCAATCAGCATGCGCCCCGCGCGCCCCCGATGCCGACACTTTGCCAAGTTGCGGGCTGTAAAAACGACTCACCGCCAGCTCTCGCGGACCAGAAGCTTTGCGTCCTGCACTTCACTCTTTCGCTGGAGGCAAGCTGCGCGGCGATGAGGCGGGAGACGGCGCTCGGGAATGCGCCTCACGAGCGGCAGCGCGAGATCATGAGCTTCATCACGGAACACGGAGAAAAGCTGGCGAGAGTAGCCACCAGCGGCCTGCACCTAACCGACGACCTGAAGGCACGGATTTTGAGCACCTTTCTTACGCTGATGAACCTGCGCGAAAACCTCGACCGCGCCAATATGCGGAGCTCGTTCGGCCGATCGGGCCAGCACCGCTCCACCTGACAGTCTGGAATCCTTCTGAAGAATCACGCGCCAATGTAACGGGCGTAAAGGCTGCGTGCGACGGCGGGATCTTTCGTTCCTTTGAGGATGGCACGGCCATCCGCGAAGACGGTCATTTCATAGGGCGGAACGCGGAAATGGAGAAGAAATTCATTGTGGCGCACGCCGGCGACGGCGGGAGCAAGCCGCTCGCGCAAGGCGCCGAGATCGAGAACGCGATTGCGCTCATGGATTTGCACGGAGTCCCGCCCGCACATGGTGATATGGGGCTGCGCTTCACCTAGCAAATAAGAAAATTCGCGGCGCGCACACGCCCGGCAGTCCGGATTGCGCGACACGCGAACAGACTGGAAGCGGCCGCTCCACACATCACAGGAGACCAAGCGTCCATGGAGCATCGCCTCGCGGCCGGCCAAGAGCTTCATGGCTTCCGCGACTTCGAGCGAAGCGATGAGGTTCACAATAGAGCCGAGTACGCCGATGGTGTCGCAAGTCTCTTCGAGGCCCTGCCCCGAGTTGAGGGTTTCGAGGAGGCAAGCGAGGCACGGCGTGAGACCAGGGCGGATGGTCATCGTCAGGCCATAGCTGGCGACGGCGGCGGCGTAGATCCAGGGACGTCCCGCCTTCACGGCAACGTCGTTGATCAAGAAGCGAGTTTCGAAATTGTCGGTGCCGTCCAAGATGAGGTCGAAGCCGAGGAGCAAATCTTCCACGTTTTTCGGATCGGCATCCGCTACGACGCCTTCGACAGCAATGGTGGAGTTGATAGCCCGGAGTTTGCGTTCCGCCGCGACCGCTTTGGGCAGGACTGCCCGCGCGTCACCTTCATCAAACAGAGTCTGGCGCTGCAGATTGGACGGCTCGACGAAGTCGCGATCGACGATGCGCAGGCGTCCGACGCCCGCGCGAACCAAGAGATTGGCGGCCGCAGCGCCGATCGCGCCACATCCGACGATTACAGCGCTGGCAGAGGCCAAACGTTTCTGGCCCTCTTCGCCAATTCCTGCGAAGAGCATTTGACGCGAGTATCTCTCATGGAAGGAATCGCTCACGTGAAGGAAGACTTCAGCAGAATTCTCCGTGCCCTTTCCGTCATTCATCATAGCGCCAAGGAGGGGGAGCAAGGCAACGCGCGTGTGCTACGCTTCGTCTGAGCGAATGAGCGCATGAAAGCGGGCTGGGCAAATGGGATTTGGGGTATTGCCGTCTTTGCACTCCTCTCCGGAGCAACGCGGGCGCATGCCCAGGCGCAGCAAGATACCCCAAAGGGGACAGCACCGAGCGGTCCAATAGGGGCGGATTCCCCAACGAACGATGCCCGGGTTTTGCAGGTGCGCATAGTCACCGAAGACGGCCGCGTGCTCTCTGAATCACCGGCCGGAATAACCGTGGAAACCGGCAAACCACTGGACCCGGCCCGCGTCAGCGAAAGCCTGAGAGGCCTCTACCGTACAGGCGATTATGACGACCTCCGAGCAGTGGCGACACCGTTGCCGGGCGGGATGCGGCTCGATTTCGTGGTGCACGAAAATCTGTTTTTCAACCAGGTGCTGATCCGCGGGGTGACTGCTCCGCCCACGGAGGCTTCCGCAGCGGCGGCGATGCAGCTTTCTCTCGGACAGGTCTACCGCCGGAGCGCGGTCGACGAAGCGCTGGAGCGCTTGAAGGATACACTCCGCGACGAAGGCCTCTATACCGCCACAGCCTCCGCAGAAACCGTGCCCCATGCAGACACGCATCAGATGGAGGTAATCGTGCACGTAAAGCCGGGGCCGCGGGCGCGCGTAGGCGAAATCCAGCTCATGAACGGGACGGAATACCAGAACACCGAGATTCTTTCCCGGCTGAAAATGAAAAGCGGGAGCGAGTTGACGTCGGCGCGAGTTCAACGGGGCACCGGCAACATTCGTAAATTTCTGGTGAAAAAAGGGCACCTCAGCGCGCGGGCGGCGGTGCGCCGCGGCGCATACGACGCCGCGAAAAATGCGGTGCCTTTGCAAATTGAGGTGACGGAAGGACCGCGGGTCCGGGTGGCCGTGGCCGGAGCGAAATTTTCCAGCAGGGAGCTTAAGAAACTCATACCGATCTATCAAGAAGGCGCAGTGGACGCCGACCTGCTTGAGGAAGGCAAGCGTAACCTCAGCGAGCGGCTAGAACGCCAGGCGTATTTCGATGCGGAAGTCAATTACACCATTGAGACGCGCGAAGTGAAGCGCAGCGGGGGCGCGCAGGGCACCGAGCAGGTCATCACCTACCAGGTCGAACGCGGCGAGCGACACAAGCTCGTGGGGATCGAGATCACCGGCAACCGGTATTTCGATAGAGAACTGCTGCGCAGCCGATTGCAGATTTTTGGCGGCGCTTTCGGATCACGCGGGAGATTCAGCCGCCGGCTGGTTGATTCCGACGCGCAGTCCATGCGCGGCCTGTATCAGGCCAATGGCTTTCTAGACGCCCAAGTGGAAGGGCAGATCCAGGACGATTACGAAGGCAAACAAGGCAACATCTATGTGCGTTTCGGGGTGCTGGAAGGGGCGCAGACTCGCGTTGCTTCGCTCACGATAGAAGGTAACCACGCTTTCAAGGATGAAGAGTTGCTCGGTGTGATTGGCTCGACTCCGGGCCAAGCTTATTCTGATCTCAGCGTGACATCGGACCGCGACAACATCCTAGCGCTCTATTTCAACGAAGGATTTCCCGAAGCGCGGTTCACCGCCACGGCTGAGCGCGCCACGCAGGAATCGAAGGCGACAAAATCCGAAAATGCAACCAACAGCACGAACGGAAAGGAAGAAAAACAGAAAAGCGAAGAAATATCCGATGGGGAGACCAAACCAGCCATCGCTCTGGCGCCACCTGTCCACCTTGTGTATCACATCGAAGAAGGGCCACAGACGCGCGTCCGGCGGATTTACGTGGGCGGCTACGATCATACGCGACCGGGCGTGATTCGCCGCGAGATACGCATGAAGCCGAATGGACCGTTGCGCGAAGGCGACGTAGTGGAATCGCAGCGCCGGCTCTACAACCTTGGAATTTTCAACCGGGTCACGATCGGGCCACAGAATCCCACGGGCAGCAATCCCGACAAGGACATTGCCGTACTCGTCGAAGAAGCGAAAAGATACACGGTGGCGTATGGCGGGGGTTTCGAAGTGCAGCGCCTAGCGAGCACTACCAATCCAACGGGAGGCGAAGTGCGCGCGGCCCCGCGTGGAATACTGGAGCTGACGAAAAACAATTTGACGGGGCGAGGCGATTCGCTCTCGCTCAAGTTGCGCGGCAGCACGCTGCAGTGGCGCGCGCTGCTCGGATACTCCGCGCCAAATACTTTTGGCGTTTCTCACTTAAGTTTTCAGACGACCGCGTTTGTCGAAAAAGCGCAAGACATCAACACATTTACGGTGACGCGCTACGAAGGCGGGGTGCAGCTGACGGATCAGGTCAACCGGCTGACGACGCTGCTCTACCGGTACACGTTCCGGAAAATCATCGTGACGCATCTGAACATACCGTCGGATGAAATCCCGCTGTTCAACCAGCCGACGCTGGTGTCGGCGTTTGGAATGACATGGTTCCGCGACGCCCGGGACAATCCGGCCGACCCGGTGAAGGGCAGTTTTAATAGCGCCGACATCAGTCTTGCGGATACGACCATCGGCTCCAGCGCAAGTTTTTTGCGTTTCTTCTATCAAAATTCCACGTACCACCCCATCAAGAGGCGTTTCAGCTTTGCGCGTTCCCTGCGGTTCGGCATACTACAGCCCTATCGGGAGACGGTTTCACTTACATTCCCGGCACAGACCACGCCTCCTCTTCCGACCGTCATCCCTCTGCCGGAGCGCTTCTTCGCGGGGGGAGGAACGTCGCTGCGTGGCTTTGCGCTTAACCAGGCCGGGCCGCGCGATTCCGAGACGGGATTTCCCGTCGGTGGCCAGGCGCTGCTAGTCCTCAACCAGGAATTTCGATTTCCGATGCATTTGCCCTTCATCGGCGCGCGACTGGGCGGCGCGCTCTTTTATGATGGGGGCAACTCCTACAGCCGCCTGAGCCGCATCTCCTTTCGGGCGACGCTGCCGAAGCCGACTTTCAAGTTTGTTCCCAATCCAGCCAACCCGACAGGGCCTCCCCTGACGACCTGTGTGACGAACTGCAGCAACGAGCTGAATTATTTTGCGCATACGATAGGCTTCGGCATCCGATACGCAACGCCGGTTGGACCGATCCGGGTCGACCTGGGCTACCAAGTCAATCGACCGTTTTTTGTGGTGCCGTGCGTGAGCGCCACCTCGACCACACCCGCTTCAACGAATTGTTTCAGAGGCACGCAGCTACCGAGGCTGCAAATTTTCTTCAATTTGGGGTCGAGCTTCTAATGCGCGGCCGTTCGAAACCGGCGCTGATGGCTTCCGTTGCCGCACTCTTCGGCCTGGCCTTTGCCGAACTGCTGGCGGGGCAAGAAATTATCGATCGGATCGCAGCCCGCGTCGAAAATGACGTCATCCTACAGAGCGATCTCCGAGAGCTCAGCCGCTACCAGCAGCTCGTGGACGGCAAAGCGGAACCGGATGAGCAACTGCTTGACCGGCTGATTGACCAGTGGATCGTGCGGACCGAAGGGGAAGCTTCGCGTTTCCCTCAGCCTTCAGATGCGGATATCAATGGGGGAATAGAGCGGCTGCAGAAGTCTTTTGCTTCAGCGGAGGAATATGAGTCGCGAAAGAAGCAGAGCGGATTGAGCGACGCCGAAGTTCGCCGGATGGTTGCGTCGCAAATCTATCTGAGCAGTTATCTTGATTCGAGGTTTCGCCCTTCGGTGCAGATTGACGCGAAGGCCATTGAGGATTTTTATCAAAACGGAGTGGTCCCGCGCGCACAAGCGCGCGGGCAAACGCCGCCGACGCTCGAAGACGCACGCGAACTCATTCAGGAAGCGCTGGTGCAACGAGGCATAAACGAGCAAGCAGATCGCTGGCTGAAAGAGAGCCGCGCGCGGCTGCACGTGGACAAACTTATCGGCGAAGAAACGAAATGACGCAGGAAACGCGAAAACGGAAATGGAGGTGGCTGCGCCACGTGGCCTGGGTGCTGGGCGCAAAAATATTCTTGATTGCCGCGGGGCTGACGATTTTTTTCGGCAGCGGGCTGGGCAATCCGATTGTCCAACGTTTCATGGTGCGGCGGCTCGCGGCCGTTACCGGAGGGCGGGTCGAGCTGCGGAGTGTTTCGGTCCAGTGGCTCTCGCTGCGTGCCACGCTGAAGGGCCTGGTGATTCATGGCCGCGAGCCGGCCGGCGCCGAGCCCCTGTTCGCTGCGGAAGAAGTGCAGGCTGGCTTGCGCATCGATTCATTCTGGGGCCGCAAGATTTCACTGAACGAACTCTTGATCGAGCAGCCGCACATCCACATGCGGATCGAGAAGAATGGAACGACGAATATTCCCCTGGCGCCGCGATCGCCGGCGACCGGCGGGCCGCTTCGCGAGACGCTGCTCAATTTGCATCTTCGCGGGGTAAAACTCAAAGACGGCTGGATTCTTTACAATGATGTGAAGACCCCCCTTGCTGTCGAGGGCGGTGAGCTGCTTTTTGCGCTCGACGCCGGCGGCACGCTCGAGCATCCGCTGTACCTGGGCACGCTCGACTGGCAATCCATCCGCTTGACGGCGGAGCGGTTTTTGCCTGTGTCGGCCAATGTATCGGCAAGGTTTACGTTCTGGCGCGACGGCTTCACGCTGGAACAAGGAGTGTTCAGCGCCGGGCGCTCGCATATTGACGCAGAGGCGGAGATGGCCGGGTTCACGGAGCCGAAGTGGACATTTCGCTACCGTGGATGGCTGAATCTGCTCGATATTCGCGAAACCTTTCGTTCGCCATTGACACCCACCGGGCGCGTCGATGTGCACGGCGAAGGTGGATTCGCCGCCGGCCAGGTGAGCGGCACGGGAGAATATTCAGGCCACGACATCACCCTGAGCTACGATATTTTCCGCGCTGCCGGACTTACGAGCCGCGGCAGCTACCGGATGGACAGCCACGGGCTCGAGGTGCCGGACTTTTCCGCGCAGGCATTCGGAGGCAGCGTCAAAGGCCGCGTAACGCTGCGTTTCGACGGACTGCTCTTCCGTGCTACCACCCATGTTCAGGATATGCAACTTGCCGGGGTGCTGCCCTCGATTGAGCGCCGGGACTTTCCTGTTGACGAGTTGCATTGGGACGCGCTCATCTCCGCCGATACCGTGGAAACCTGGACGGGAGCCTTTTCCCACTTTGAAATTTCCGGACAAAGCGACTGGTCGGAGCCGGACTCGCTCGCGGCGAGGCACATTCCCGTGAATGCCTACTGGGAATTCCGGTACCGGCATGACCTGCGGACGCTGAACGTGGAATCGGGCGAGTTCGACACGCCATCGTCGCGTATTCTCGTCTCCGGTGTGCTGGCGCCGCACAATTCCGCTCTGGACTTGAAATTCGATACCGGCGCGCTGGAGGCTTACAACGACTTCATCCACGCCATCTCCGGCGCTGCTCCTGGCTCGCGGGAGGCGGCGCAGCGCGTCGCCGGCAGTGTGCGTTGGGAAGGGAAGATTACCGGCCCGGACGGAGAACCAACGTTTACCGGCCATGCGAGAGGCGAACGCGTGAGTTATGACGGCCTCGCGTTTGATTCCATCGAGGGCGACCTCACCTATTCCCCAAGGGAGCTGACGCTGGCGCGGGGACACTTGGGCCGCGGCGGGCTGCAATCCGACCTGGACGGCTCGGTGACGTTGACCGGCTGGGACTTCCTGCCTGCGAACGAATGGGCTGCCGACGCTAACTTCGAAAAAATTCCGGTGGAAACCTTGCAGACGCTGGTTGGCTGGTCGCACCCGGTTAGCGGTCTGCTCACGGGGCAACTTCACGGAGGGGGAACGCGCGAAAAGCCGCGTGTAACAGGCCTTTTTGATCTCGCCGATGCCAGTGTTTACGGCGTGCCATTCAACCGCTTGCGGGGCCAGCTGAATGCCGCGCCGGATGAAGTGCGTATCGCGAACGCCGAATTGCGTTTGTTCGCACCTGGCACTGAGAGTGGGCGGGGCGCCGGAATCGTCACGGGTACGGCAGGCTACCGCTTCAACGATCGCTCTATTTCCCTGGACTTGGTGGGAGCCTCGCTACCGCTCGAGAATTTCGAGAAGCTGCAGACGCCGCGCATCCAGGTCGGGGGACAGGTCAGTTTCCGGCTGAAGGCCAATGGTCCGGCCAGCGCGCCAACGGGGGAAGGCACATTTCGTGTGGTTGATCTGCGCGTTGGGCAAGAAGTGATCGGGAGTTTCGACGGCGGGCTGACCTCAGATGGCCAAGTGGCGAAGCTCGAACTCGGTTCGGCGATGAGCACGGGGGCGATTTCCGGGGGTTATTCACTGGGACTTAAGGATCCGTATCCGATCAACGGAAAAGTCTCGATCACAAATATCAATCTCGATCCTTATCTGCTCGCCGCGCTGCACCTGAAAGAGTTGACCGGACACGGCACGGCTGATGGCGACATTACCGTGAACGGCACGCTGAAACAGCCCGAAAAGATCGTAGTGGATGCAAAATTGTCGCGCCTAGTGTTGAACTATGCGAACGTGCAGCTCGAAAATGCGGGCCCCCTTCATTTCCGGTCTACGCGAGATGACCTGCAGATCGAGTCAGCCACATTGCGCGGCACGGACACAAATCTTCAAGTCGAAGGGTCCGTGCAATTTTCCGGGCGTCGTGCGGTCAATCTAAAACTGAACGGCGCCCTGAACTTGCGCCTATTGAGGGGGTACGTGCCGGGGCTGGACGCGCGTGGGCCTGCGCAGATTAATGCCTCGTTTGAGGGCACGCTTGACCGGCCGCGCATCACCGGCAAGGTGCACATCGAAAACGCATCCGCGCGCGTGGTTGACTTCCCAACCGGACTCAGTGCCATAACGGGCGATCTAGTTTTTGATGCCACTCGACTTTTCTTCGACAACATGGCCGCCGAAGCTGGCGGAGGGGCGTTGCGCCTGTCCGGCAGCGTCAACTACCTCGAGCGCCCCTTGCGCTATGACATTACCGCGCACACGGACCGCACGCGGATACGCTATCCCGAGGGAATGAGCTGGCTGGCGGGCGGATCCCTCCGGCTTACCGGCACTCTGACCGCTGCGGTTCTCTCGGGCCACGTGATTGTCGAGCGCGTCACATTGACACAGGGAATCGAAGTTGCGGGCCTGCTTGTCTCCGCGAAAGAAGGAATCACGGGCCCCTCGACGAGCTCCTCTTATCTCCGCAACCTGCAGTTCGACATTGAGGCAGTATCGACGCCCGGAGCACGAATGGAATGGCCCGGCGCAGAACTCGAAGCGGAGGCCAATTTACGCGTCCGGGGTACTTGGGAGCATCCGATTATTCTCGGCCACATCCACATTCTTTCCGGGGACCTTCATTTTCACGGCAACCGCTACCGGGTGGCGCGTGGCGACTTGAACTTTGCGAACCCCTTTCGCCTCGATCCGGTTGTAAACGTCGAAGCTTCGACGACCATCCAGCAATATGAAATCACGCTGAATTTCACCGGACCCGCGAGCAAGCTGGCGCTTGCTTACCGTTCCGACCCGCCACTCCCCGCCAACGACATCGTAACGCTTCTGGCGCTTGGGCAGACCAGTTCGGAAGCGGAGCTTCGCAGCGGTGGCACGGGCA
>Ga0307477_10000553_pt1 | contig 40620 bp, 38 predicted proteins | sample atmos_gasesECM2C_FD_203316 | JGI IMG/M metagenome (GOLD analysis project Ga0307477, IMG submission 203316) | Hardwood forest soil microbial communities from Morgan-Monroe State Forest, Indiana, United States - atmos_gasesECM2C_515 | ecosystem: Environmental > Terrestrial > Soil > Temperate... | reverse complement strand
CGCGAGGCGCTCGAGCAGCAGCTCACGGAAGACTCCGGGAGGGACCCGGGCGAACAGCGGCCGGGCCTGCTCCGCGAATCGCGCCCGCCCGTCGGCCGAGCCGAGCTCGCACTGCTGCGACAGCTCCCGCACCAGGTATTCCGACAGCGGCACGGCGCTCGCCAGACGCGCGGCAAATGCCGCGGCGCCTTCCTCCCCCACCAGCGTGTCGGGGTCGTGGCCCTGCGGCAGGAAAAGAAACCGCAGCTCGCGCCCCTCGCGCGCCTCGGGCAGCGCCTGCTGCAGCGCTCGCCAGGCGGCTGCCCGACCGGCGCGATCGCCGTCGAACGCAAACACCACCGCGGGCACCAGACGGAAGATGCGCCGCAGGTGCTCGGCTGTGGTCGCGGTCCCGAGCGTGGCGATCGCGTAGTCGATTCCCGCTTGATGCAGCCGCACGGTGTCCATATAACCTTCGACAACCACGAGCTGCTCCAGGTTGGAACGCGCACGGCGTGCCTCGTACAGGCCGTAGAGCTCGCGGCCCTTGCGGAACAGGACCGTCTCGGGCGAATTGAGGTACTTCGGCTCACCGCTATCGATGACACGTCCGCCGAAGGCAATCACGCGACCGCGCGCGTCACGGATCGGGAACATGAGCCGGTCGCGGAAGCGGTCGTAATGGCGCTCGCCGTCACGCAGCTGGCCGCGCTCGCGCTCGACGATCAGGCCGGCGTCGAGCAGCTGCCGGCGGTCGGCATCGCTGCCGCCGAAGCGCCGCAGCAGCTCGTTCCACGAGTCCGGTGCGTAGCCGATGGCAAAGCGCTGCAGGATGTCGTCGGTCAGTCCGCGGCGCGTGGCGTACTCGTGCGCCCGCGGCGTGCGCGCGAGGTTCTCCGCATAGAAGCGCGCGACTCGGGCCAGCAGCTCGTAGAGCGGCTCAGCGGCGCGGGTTGCGCCCGGAGCGCTCCCGCCCTCGTGCGGCACCTCCAGACTTAAGCGCGTGGCGAGCTCCTCGACGGCTTCGGGGAAGGACAGATGGTCGTGATCCATCAGGAAGCCGAGCGCGGTGCCGTGCTTGCCGCAGCCGAAGCAGTGATAGAACTGCTTGTCCGGGCTCACCCAGAAGGAGGGGGTCTTCTCGGCGTGAAACGGGCAGCAGGCCTTGTACTCGCGGCCCGATTTCTTGAGCGGCACGCGTGTGCCGATGATCTCGACGATGTCGGCGCGAGCGATCAGCTCGTCGATGAAATGCTGGGGGATGCGTCCCAAGTGCCGCGCCCCGCGAGGCCAGTCAGCCGAGTTTCTGCTTGATCCGCGCGCTCACCGCGCCCATGTCGGCGCGTCCCTGTACCTTCGGCTTGACCACCGCCATCACCTTGCCCATGTCCTTCATCGAAGCGGCGCCGGTGGCGGTAATCGCCGCGGCGATCAGCTCCTCGAGCTCGGCCTCGGCGAGCTGGGCGGGGAGATACCCCTGCAGCACCGCGATCTCGGCAGTCTCGCGCGCAACCAGATCCGCACGCCCGCCGCTCTCGAACTGGGTGATCGCCTCGCGCCGCTGCCGGATCATCTTTTCCACCACCGCGATCACCTGGCTGTCGTCGAGCGTGATGCGCTCATCGACTTCGCGCTGCTTGATGGCGGCGAGCGCCAGGCGGAGCGTGCCGAGCCGCGCCTTCTCGGCGGCCCGCATCGCGCTCTTCATGTCCTCGGTGATGCGTTCCTTCAACCCCATCGCGCGCGCTGTCCCTAACGGGAGTTGCGCATGCCGTCGCGCGAGACGCGCTTCATGTGGCGCTTGATCGCGGCGGCCTTCTTGCGCTTGCGCTCCTGGGTGGGCTTCTCGTAGAACTCGCGCCGGCGCAGCTCGGTGAGAATGCCGGCCTTCTCGCATGCGCGCTTGAAGCGCCGCAGGGCGGCATCGAAGTACTCGTTCTCACGCACGCGAACGCTCGGCATCACTACCTCAAAGCTGTTGATCGGAATGGAAATCCGCGGCGCCCATCCTGCCCGTGCGAGAGCGGGGCGAACCCACGGGGGCGGGGGATTCTAAAGGAGCGCCGGTGAGAAGGCAAAGCAGCGCGCTGCCCGGCGCCTGCTGCGCCGTGAGATCGAATACCGGGCCGCCGTTGTAGGTGAAGTAGAGCTTGCGCTGACTGCTCGCGACGTAGACTCGGTGCGAGAGGAAGAAATCCGCGCCGATCAGCATGTCGACCCCCGGGAGATCGACCTGCGCGAAGCGCAGCCGGACGTGCTTGATCTCCTCATCGCCGATCCTGAAGCTCGCGAAGCGCGCAATCCAACCGTTGCGGCCGGCGGCCGCGACTCCGGCGCTGCCCGGCGTCATGCCGGCGCGTTTCGCCGCCTCGAGCGTCAGCGTCGAAACTGCCGTCGCCGCATCGAACATCACGGCGATCGCCGTCCCGTTGAGGTAGGCGACAGCGCGGGTATGGGGCTCATGGGCGGTGGCGGGCTCGATGTCGATCACCGAATAGGGTTGGTGCGTCTCGTTCGACCAGTAGGCGAGCGGGGTCCCTGCGCAGTCTCTCGGCTGCACCAGGCGAATCACCCGGTTGGCGAGGTCGTATTCAACGTCCGCCGTGGGGAACACGTTCTGTCCGAGCAGACCGGCGACGTTGTGACCGAACTCACCCTGCTGAACGGCAAACGGTACGTTCTTGAGCGTCTGACCCCCGATCGTGAAGGTCTTGACCCACGCCACCTGGGCGAGCTCGTCCTGTCCCTTCCACTGCATAGTGAGGGCGCTCGTGGGATCGACCGACAGGTGCAATTCGTGGGCGGCCGCAGGTGTGACCAGCGTGAAGAACGAGCCACTGTCAGCCACGAACGGGGCGTCCGTGCCGTTGAGCTGCGCATGCACGACCGGCCTGCCGTCCTGCATCGTCACCGGGATATCAGGCAAATGAGCGAGTGCACACTTGCCGCCATAGGCCGTGGAGGTCGCGAGCAGCGACACCGAAACCGCGAGCCACGCGGCCGGAAGCCGGAACATCGCCCTCCCGCGCATCAGGGATGCAGACCGTACTTCGCGGCCTGCGCGGCGATCTGCGGTGCGAGGGCTTCGGCGGCGGCGAGGTCGGCCTGACCCTCGGCGCTCTTGCCCTGACGCAGTTTCGCGAGGCCGCAGCCGTAGAGCGACCAGGCGAGCTTCGGCTGCAGCCGCAGCGCCGCGTCGTAATCCGCAATCGCCTGCTCGAGCTTGTTCTGGCGGAGGTAAACGAGCCCACGGCTGTCGAGGTAGGCTGCGGTATCGGGCTGCTTCTTCAAGGCCTGATTGCAGTCCGTGAGCGCCTGATCCAGATCTTTTCCGAGCAGCGCCAGTGCCCAGCAGCGCGAGTTCAGGACGCTGGCCATTGTCGGGTGCTCGCGCGAGTGCGTGTCGATCCATCTGGAGTAGTGGACGAGTGCGATCGCAGGCTGGTCGATGGCCGCGTATCCCTCGCCGAGACGCAGCTGGGCGTCGGAGTCTTTAGGAGCTATCCGATCGACGGCCTCGAGATCCTGGGCCGCCGCAGCCGCCTCATGGCGCCCGACGTGCAGCGCTGCGCGGGCCAGGCGGTAATCGACCTCGTCAGGCCTGAGTTTGATGGCTTGGTCTAGGTCACCGAGTGCCGCATCCGCCTGACTGGCGTGCCAGTGCGCCATGCCGCGCTCATAGAGGTAGCTCGCCTCGGCGGGCTGGAGCGCAGAGGCACGCGTGAAATCCGCGATGGCACTCTGGTAATCATGGCGCGCGGCCGAAGCCGCGCCGCGGCGCGCGTAACCAGCGGCGTCGGTCGGCTGGTCGAGGCGCGCGGCGATTTCAGGCGACAGGGTCTCAGCAGTCCCCGAGCCGATGGCTGCGCCGGAGGCGGCAGCGCCCGTCGCGGCCGCCGGACCTACAGAGCCCATGGCCGTGGCGGGCGGTGCCATATCAGTCGCGCCGTCGGGCGTGCCGCCGTTGGTTGCCCCAGACGCCGCTGTGCCGGCAGTGACCGCAGGCGGGCCGCCCCTCGGCACGGGCGTCTGCGCTGGCTGTTGCACGGTCAGGTCGAACACCGGCCCACCGTTGTAAGTGAAGTACAGCTTCCCTTGGCTACTCGCGACATAGACTCGATGGGAGAGGAAGAAGTCTGCGCCGATCAGCATGTCCACACTGGGCAGGTGGATATCCCCTTTGGGCAGGTTGATATCCCCGAAGCGCAGCCGGGCAGACTGGATCTCTTCATCGCCGATCTTGAAACTCGCAAAGCGCGCGATCCAGGTCTCCGCGACCCTGCGCCCGACGCCCCACTCGGCGCCACCCGCAGTCACTCCTGGGCTGGCGGGAGTGATTCCGGCGCGTTTGGCGGCGTCCAGGGTCAGCGTAGAGGCCGACGCACCTGTGTCGAACACCACGTGGAGCTTGGCGCCGTTGAGATAGGCAACCGCCCTGGTATGGGGCTCGCGTGCAGTGGCGGACTCGATATCGATCACCGAGTAGGGTTTGTTTGCCGCGCCCGCCCAATAGGCCAGCGGAGTACCCTTGCAGTCCTTGGGCTGCACCAGGCGAATCACGCCGTTTGCGAGGTCGTACTCGACATCCGCGACGCGGAAGAAATTCTGTCCGAGAAGACCGCTCGCGTTGCCGCCGAACTCCGCCACCACAAATTGCACGTTGGGCACCGTTTGGCCGACGATCGTGAAAGTGTCGGCCTGGGCAATACGGACTTGCTCGAAACCACCGACGCCCTCCATGTAAACGCCTACCAGCGGCAGCGACGCGTGCAGTTGAAGTGCCGTCGCCGCCGCGGGTGACAGGAAGTTGAAGAACGAGCCGCTATCGGCAACGAACAGCGCGTCGGTGCCGTTGATCTGCGCGTGTACCATCGGCTTCAGGTCGCGCATCTCGACCGGTATGTCGGGCAGACGGGCGATGGTGCATTTGCCGCCGTGCGCGTCGGAACTCGCCGCGAGCGAAACCAAGGTCGCCAGCGACGTTGAGTAGAGCAGCGACCGACGTGTCGGTCGCGCGCCGTAAGCGGGGTTGCATACCACCGTGCGCGCGGCGTCAAGGAGTGGGGTGCCTACGCTCAAGCGTGTACGCTCCGCGGCCCTCTGTGGATCAGTCTATACATCAGGCGGCGCAGCGGCGAGCGCCCCCCCTCGCTGTGGAGCGAACCCGATGGCGTGGCGCTGTTGCCGCTGCGCAGCGACCGGCCCCAGCAACTGCGATAGAGTCCCCGACATGCGGGTGTTGGCGGTCGAATCCTCCTGTGACGAGAGTGCTGCTGCGGTGCTCGATGAGCGCGCAGGGCTGCTTGCGCACGAGCTGTTCAGCCAGGTGGCGCTGCACCAGGCCTACGGTGGCGTCGTCCCGGAGCTGGCCTCGCGCGATCACGTGCGACGGCTGCTGCCGCTGGTGCAGCGGGCGCTGCAGCGAGCGCACACCGCTGCGGCAGACGTGCACGGCATCGCCTATACCGCCGGCCCGGGGCTCATCGGGGCGCTGCTCACGGGCGCATCGCTCGCGCGCAGCCTCGCTTTTGCGTGGGGCGTGCCGGCAATCGGTGTGCATCATCTCGAGGGGCATCTGCTGGCGCCGCTGCTCGAGCCCGAGCCACCACCCTTCCCGCACGTCGCGCTGCTGGTCTCGGGCGGGCACACATTGCTCATCGAGGTGTCGGCGCCCGGCGCGTATCGGGTACTCGGCGCGAGCCGCGACGATGCCGCGGGCGAGGCCTTCGACAAGACCGCCAAGCTCCTCGGCCTGCCGTATCCCGGTGGGCCGCAGCTCGCGCAGCTCGCCGAATCCGGCACCCCCGGCGCCTGCCGCTTCCCGCGCCCGATGCTCGATCGCGCCGGGCTCGAGTTCAGCTTTTCGGGATTGAAGACCGCCGTGCAGCAGGCGCTGCGCAGCGGGCAGCTGACGGAAAAACGCCGGGCCGACGTGGCGTGGGCGGTGCAGGAGGCGATCATCGAGACACTCACCGCCAAAGCGCTGCGGGCGCTCGAGTACACGGGGCTCACCACCCTGGTCGTGACCGGCGGCGTCAGCGCCAATCGCCGCCTGCGCGAGCGCGTGAGCGCTGCGGCAGTCAGTGCCGGCGCGCGCGTGTACTATCCGCGCATCGAATTCTCCACTGACAACGCCGCGATGATCGCCGTGGCCGGCCTGAAGCGCCTGGCTGCCGGTCAGCAGGACGGGCTCGCGATCGAGGCGCGCGCCCGCTGGCCGCTCGAGTCGTTGCCGCCGCTGCGCGCATGAGCGATCCGCGCGACACCGATCCACGCCGCAGAGGCGATCGGATCTTCCTCCACGGGCTCAGCGCCGAGTGCATCATCGGTTTCATCGACTGGGAGCGGCGTGTCAAGCAGACCGTGGTGCTCGACGTCGAGCTGCCGGTCGACTGCCGCCGCGCAGCGGCGACCGACCAGGTGGCCGACACGCTCGACTACAAACAGGTGGCGAAGCGCGTCCAGGCATTCATCGCGGGGTCCGAGTTCCAGCTGGTCGAGACGCTCGCGCATCAGGTGGCGCTCCTCATTCTCGAGACGTTCGGGATCGAGTGGGTGCGCATATCGCTCAACAAGCCCGGCGCGATCCGCAACGCCCGCGATGTCGGTGTGGTGATCGAGCGCACGCGCGCCGACCTCGTCTCGACTGCCGCGCCCGGCGCCGCCGCTTCGGGCAGCGCGGCGGCAGCGGACACAGCCACAGTGGATGCTGCCCCGCCGCCGCCTGCCCGCCGGAGCTGACGTGCCGGCCGTGTACGTCGCCGCCGGCAGCAATATCGAGCCCGAGCGCCACCTGACGCGCGCGGTCGCCGGGCTCGAGCGCGAGTTCCCCGGTGCGGTGTTCTCGCGCTGGTACCGCAATCGCGCCGTCGGTTTCACGGGTGATGACTTCATCAACCTGGTGGCGGGCTTTGATACCGGGCTGCCGGTGCGCGCGGTGCTCGAGCGGCTGCACGCGATCGAGATGCTGTGCGGCAGGCCGCGCGCTGCGCCACGCTGGGCGCCGCGCGCGATGGATCTCGATGTGCTGCTCTACGGCGATCTGATTTGCGCTGCGCCGGATCTGCAGCTGCCGCGTCCCGACCTGCTGCGGCGGGCCTACATGCTCGGCCCGCTCGCCGAGCTCGCTCCCGAGGTGGTGCATCCCACCGCGCACGCGAGCATCGGTGAGCTGTGGCGGCGCTTCGATCGCGCCGCGCATCCGCTCGAGCCGGTGCAGCCGCCGCCCGTTGCCCGGCCGCCCAGCGCCAGCTGAGCCGGCCTGCGGAGCTGCGGTGTTACCAGCCGACGCTGCGGCCGCCGTCCACGGCGAGCACTTGCCCGGTGACGTAGGGCGCCTCGGTCGCAAAGAACAGGCAGGCGCGCGCGACGTCTTCGGCCGAGCCGGCGCGTTTCAGCGCCGTGCGCTGGATGATTTTTTCGCGCAACGCACTGTCGACGGCGTCTTCCGGCCACATGACGGGCCCCGGTGCCACCGCGTTCACGCGCACGTGCGGTCCGAGCTCGCGTGCCAGCGAGCGCGTCAGCATGATGAGGCCCGCCTTGGCGAGGCTGTACACGGGGTAGCGGCGCAGCGGCTTGATTCCGTGGATGTCCGCCAGGTTGATGATCAGGCCACGCGCCTCGTGCAGCAGCGCGGCGGCGGCCTGGGCGAGGAACAGCGGCGCCTTGAGGTTGGTTCCGACCAGATCGTCCCAGTCCATCGCGGTGATGTCGCCGACCGGCGTGGGATAGAAGGTCGAGGCGTTGTTCACCAGGATGTCGAGCCCGCCGAAGCTCTCCGCGGCCACGCGCACCAGCTCCGGCAACCGCTCCACCTCGAGCAGATCGCATTCGGCGAGCCGCACCGAGTCTGGCCGCAGCGCATTCAGCTCCTGCGCGAGCGCCGCGGCATCGTCTGCGGAGCTGCGGTAGTGGAGCACCACGTTGGCGCCGCTGGCGTGCAGTCGCCGCGCGATGACTGCGCCCACGCGGCGCGCAGCGCCGGTGATCAGGGCGCTCTTGTGGAGCAGGGACTGGGGATCAGGAGCCCTCGCAGAGGGAGCGGTGCGCGTCATGGTGGCCGATTATGACGGCATCGGCCGCGCACTCAATGCTGCCGCCGCTTTCCCCCACCGAGCGCGCCCACAGCCACAAGGTCGCGGCGCGGGTCCGCGCGGAGATCGGCGCAGCCGGCGGCTGGCTGTCGTTCGAGCGCTTCATGGAGCTCGCGCTCTACGCTCCGAGCCTCGGCTACTACAGCGCCGGCAGCGCGAAGCTCGGCCCAGGTGGGGACTTTGTCACCGCCCCGGAGGTTTCGGATCTCTTCGGCCGCTGTCTCGCGCGGCAATGCGCCGCGGTGCTGGAGAGCGGCGGCGGTGAGATTCTCGAGCTCGGTGCGGGCACCGGGCGGATGGCGGCGGCACTGCTCGCGGAGCTCGCGGCGCTCGGTGTGCTGCCCGAGCGCTACGCGATTCTCGAAGTCAGCGGTGATCTCGCCGCGCGCCAGCGCGAGCGCCTGTCGCAGCTGCCGCGCGCACTCGCCGAGCGCCTCGTGTGGCTGACGGCGCTCCCTGCGGCACCGCTGCGCGGCGTGATTCTCGCCAACGAGGTGATGGACGCGCTGCCGTGCCGGCGCTTCGCCTGGCGGGCCGCCGGTGTGCACGAGATCGGCGTCGCGCTCGATGAGCAAGCGACCGCGGCCGCGGAGATCACTTTCCGCGAGCGCGAGGCCGCCGCCGCTCCCGAGCTTGCACGGGCGTGCGCAGCGATCCTCGCCGATCTCGACGAGCCGCTCCTTGAAGGCTACACGTCCGAAGCCTGTCTGCGGCTCACACCCTGGATCGCATCACTCAGCGATTGCCTGCAGCAGGGGCTGCTGCTGCTGTGCGACTACGGCCTGCCGCGGCGCCACTACTATCATCCGCAGCGCTCGAGCGGCACGCTGCGCTGTCACTTCAGGCAGCGCGCGCACGACGATCCCTATGTCTACGTCGGCCTGCAGGACATCAGCGCCTGGGTGGATTTCACGCGCGTCGCCGAGGCCGCGACGGCCTCTGGGCTGACTGTCGCCGGCTTTGCGACCCAGGCGGCCTGTCTTGCGGGCCTCGGGCTCGAAGAGTTCGTGGCGCGAGCCGGCAGCGAGGTGCAGCGGGCGAGACTCGCGGGCGAGGCGCGGCGCCTGATCCTGCCGCAGGAGATGGGGGAGGCGTTCAAGATGATGGCGCTCACGCGCGACTTTGAAGCGCCCCTGGCGGCCTTTGCGCTGCAGGACCTGCGGCGTCTGTTGTGAGGTGCTGCGTGCGACTCGTCCCGCTGCGAAGCGGCTGACCCGGTTAAGATCGCACCCCCTCAAGACTCACCGCAAGCGAGCCACAGCCCGTGTCCGACACTCTCAACACCGTGATCCTCGGCATCATCGAAGGCATCACCGAGTTTCTTCCCGTCTCGAGCACCGGGCATCTGCTGATCGCCGAGCGCTGGCTGGGGGAGCGCTCCGAGCTGTTCAATGTCACGATCCAGGCGGGGGCGATCCTCGCGCTCGTGCTGATCTACTGGCGGCGGCTGCTCGCTCTGCTGACGCGCTTCGACCGAAGCGACAACCGCGACTACCTGGTGAAGCTCAGCGTCGCTTTTCTGATCACCGCGGCCGGGGGTTTCATTGCGACCCGGCTCGGCTGGAAGTTGCCGGAGTCGATCCTGCCCGTGGCGCTCGCGCTGCTGATCGGCGGCATCCTGATCTTCGTCATCGAGCAGTACGTGGCCGGTCGGCCGTTGAGCTCTACGGTGACCTGGAAGGTGGCCCTGTGGGTCGGCAGCTGTCAGATTCTGGCGGCGGTGTTTCCCGGCACCTCGCGCTCGGCGTCGACGATCTTCGCCGCCATGCTGGCGGGACTCACCCTGCGTCCGGCGGCGACCGAGTTCGCATTCCTGGTGGGAATCCCCACCATGTTCGCGGCTACCGGCTACGAGCTCCTCAAGGTGCGCGGCCACGGCGCAGGCGATGAGGACTGGCAGGCGCTCGCGCTCGGCTTCGCGGTCTCGGGCGTGGTGGCGTTCATCGCAGTCAAATGGCTGCTGCGCTACGTCCAGTCACACCGCTTCACGCTGTTCGCGTGGTACCGCGTCGTGCTCGGCAGCGTGCTGCTCGTGCTGGTGGCGCTCGGCCTGGTGCGCTGAGTCGACTCGTCCTAGCGCGCCGCCCGCAGGCGGCTGCCGGCGCCGCACGGCAGTGGCCGGTCGAGCGGCGAACTGCTGTCTTCGGCCAGCACGATCTGCCATTGAGCGTTGCGGCGCACCCAGGTGTCCGCCCACACGAAATGACCGGTGCTGCCATCCCGGCGAGTCCAGGTCTCGGCTCCCTGGACCGCCGCCGTGTCGCCGAAGAAACGCACGTGCGCGTAATCGAGATGACTGGCGATCAAGTCGGAGTCTGTCGCAGCGGCGATCGCCTGAGACTTGTCGAGCACCCTGCCGTCGAGCACCCACACGACGTCATCCGCCAGAATGCGCTTGACCACCGAGGTGTCGCTGGTGGCGGCGCTTTCAGCCCAGGCCGCCTCGCTGTCGAGAATGTATTTCTCGGCGGCGGCCTGAGAGTCGTCCGCGGCTCTCGCCGCCGCGCCGATGCTCAGCGCAGCGAGCACCACGACACAACCAGCGATCGAAGCAGCCTTCATGGTTCTCTCCCAGTTTCCGCGTGTGCCGCGCTGATCCCGTTGCTCGCCTATTCGGCCGCATTCTGCTCGGGGCGCGCCGAGTGTGCAGCGCGCAGCGCGGTGAGCGCTGCCAGCCGCCGGCGGCGCACTTGCGCGCCGATCTCCTTGCCCTCCAGCCCACGGCGCTCCTCTTCCGAGAGCGTCACCGCCGCTGCGGCCGCGTGTGCGGCCGCGAGGTAGGCGGCCTGCGGGTAAGGCTCCTGCTCCCTGCCGGCGCGGCCGCGGGCATCGGCTTCACAGGCGAGCAGCAGCTCGGCGAAGCGCTCCGGGCGGCGGAACGCATCGCACTCCTCGAGCAGGGTGAGGATCGTCGCCGGCTTGAGCTCGCGAGCGCGGTGTACCAGGGTGTGATGGCGCGCGGCAAGGATCGCGAGCTCGCGCTGCGCGTTCGGCACCTTGAGCCGATCGCACAGCGCCTCGATCAGCGGCACGCCCGCCTGCTCGTGCCCATGGTGGCTCGGCCAGCGCGCGCGCGGTGTGAGCGCCTTGCCGAGGTCGTGCGTGAGCACGGCGAACCGTACCGCGAGCGACGCGCCGCTGCGCGCGGCAACTCGCAGCGCCATCATCACGTGCACGCCGGTATCGATCTCGGGGTGCCAGCGCGGCGGCTGCGGCACGCCGAACAGTGCGTCGATCTCCGGGAAGATCACCGCGAGCGCACCGCAGGCGCGCAGCGTCTCGAAGAACAGCTGGGGATCCGCCTCGCCGAGCGCACGCTCGGTTTCCTGCCAGACGCGCTCCGGGACGAGCGCGCTCACCTCCCCGTCCGCCGTCATGCGCCGCATCAGCTCGAGTGTTTCCGGGGCGACACGAAAGCCGAGAGCGGTGAAGCGTGCCGCGAAGCGCGCGACCCGCAGCACCCGCACCGGGTCCTCGACGAACGCCGGCGACACGTGGCGCAGCAGCCGCGCCGCGAGATCAGCCTGGCCGCCGTACGGGTCGATGAGCGCGCCGCCATCGGCCTCGGCGATCGCGTTGATGGTGAGATCGCGACGCATGAGGTCTTCCTCGAGCGTCACGTCGGGAGAGAACTGCGTAGTGAAGCCGCGATAGCCGGGCGCCACCTTGCGCTCGCGTCGGGCGAGCGCGTACTCCTCGTGAGTCTGCGGATGGAGAAACACCGGGAATTCGCGTCCGACACTGCGGTAGCCGGCACGTACGAGATCGAGCGGATCCGCGCCGACCACCACCCAGTCGCGTTCGCGGATCGGCAGCCCGAGCAGCCGGTCCCGAACGGCGCCGCCGACCAAGTAGACTTGCATGGTGCGCATGTTAACCGACACGGCGCGCGCCGCGGCGCCGCTCGCCGCCGCGCTGCTCGCCGGGTGTGCTACGCCCTACGTGATGCAGGCCGCGGCGGGCGAGTGGCACGTGCTGCACGAGCGCGTGCCGATCGAGAAGGTGCTGGCCGATCCACACACGCCACCGCCGCTGCGCGCTCATCTCGAGCAGGTGCGCGCCGCGCGCGATTTCGCCTCGCGCGAGCTCGGACTGCCGGACAACGATGCTTACCGCAGTTATGCCGACATCGGCCGGCCGTACGTGGTGTGGAACGTGGTGGCCGCTGCCGAGTTCTCGGTGACACCGCAGCGCTGGTGCTTTCCGGTGGCGGGCTGCGTCGCCTATCGCGGCTACTTCAGCGAGCCGCGTGCGCGCGACTTCGCGCTCGGTCTCGAGACGCGCGGCTTCGAGGTCGTCATCGACGCAGTGCCCGCCTATTCGACGCTCGGCAAATTCGCCGACCCGGTGCTCTCGAGCATGCTGCGTTACGGCGATGACCAGTTGGCGGCGACCATCTTCCACGAGCTGGCACATCAGCTGCTGTACGTGCGCGACGACTCGGAATTCAACGAGGCCTTCGCCACCACGGTCGAGACCACCGGGCTCGAGCGCTGGCTCGCGCACCAGGGGCAGCAGGCGCACATGCGCGCGTTCCGTGAGGACCAGGCGCGCGAGCACTCGCTCGTCGAGCTGATGGCGGGCACGCGCGCGCGCCTCGCGCAGCTGTACGCCACGGCGCTGCCGCCGCAGCAGATGCGCGTGCAGAAGGCGGCCGCCTTTGCCGAGCTCGCCGTCGGCATGCGCGCACTCGAGCGAGACGCCGGCGGTGGCGGTGAGCCGCTCTATGAAGAGTGGATCGCGACCGGGCTCAACAATGCGCGCCTCGCCTCGGTGGCGACCTACTACGACTGCGTGCCGGGATTCACCCGCCTGCTCGAGCAGCAGGACAACGATCTGCCGCGCTTCTACGCCGCCGCCCGCGAGCTCGCTCAGCAGTCGCACGCCGAGCGACACGCGCGGCTCTGCACTTCGGCGAGCACAGCGACCGCGAGCACAGCGGCCGACTGAGGACGCCCGCTGGCGGCACCCGCCTCGGCGCGCCGAGCCTAAGCGGTGGCGCCGGCGTCGGGCACCGGCGGCGGTGGCGCCGGTGCGAGGTACAGCGGCAGCTCGGACAGCATCGTCCGCGGCGTCATGCCGAGCGCGGCGCAGCCGTTCTCGCGACACACGGCGTCGATGGTGAGGGAGCGGAAATTGTCGAGCGAGAACGGCGTGCCGGGCAGCAGGCCCATTACCAGTCCCTCGAGCCATCCGAGCGCATCCGGCAACGGCACGATGTGACACGGCAGACCCGCGGCCCGCGCCGTGAGGCGCACGATCCCCTCGAGGGTCATCACTTCCGGGCCACACAACTCATACAGTGCGACCGAGCCTGTGCTCGAGCTCGGGCGCCCGTTGAGCACGCGCACCGACGCCTCGACGACGTCGATCACGCTGATGGGCGCGAAGCGCGCGCGCGCGCGGGCGAGCGGCAGCCACCCGCCGGCGAGGCGCAGCAGAGCCGCGAAGCGGTTGGTCAGGGAATCGTTGGCGCCGAAGATCACCGATGGCCTGAAGATGGTCACGGCCGGGTGGGCGCCGTCCGCCGCGGCAGCGCGCAGGTGCGCCTCGGCGGCTGCCTTGGAGCGCAGGTAGCGGCTCGGTGCATCGGCATGCGCGCCGACTGCGCTCAGGTGCAGCAGCTGGCCTACCCCGACGCCGCGCGCCGCCGTCATGACCTTCGCGGCGAGCGCCGTGTGCACCGCCTCGAAGGTTGCGTGTCGGTGCGGATTGAGTATGCCGACCAGGTTGATGACGGCGTCGCAATCCCTGAAGAGCTGACTCAATACCCGCGGCTCGTGCACGTTGGCGACCCGCAGCTCTGCGGTCTCGAGCACCCGCAAGCGCTCGGCGTGGGCGAGATTGCGGGTTGGCACCCGCACCCAGTGCCCCTGGTGCACCAGGCGGATCACCAGTTCGGTGCCGACGAAGCCGCTGCCTCCGAGCACACAGACGTTCACATGCGTTCTCCGGCGAGTCTCAGCGCAGCGGGATCAGGAGCACCGTATTCCCGCGTCGCACTTCCAGCACCAGCACCGCAGCGCCCTTGGCGCGCTCACGCAGCTCGCGCACGTTCGCCACCCGACCGCGATTCGCCCCGACGATCAGGTCATCGGCCCGCAGCCCCGCCTGGGCAGCGGCGCTGCCCGGCTCGACGCTGCGCACCACGGCGCCGCCGTCGGGCGCATCCGACAGCGCCGCACCCTCGAAGCTCTTGTGAATGCTCACCGGCCCGTCGGTGAGCTCGGTGGAAGTGTCGGCGATCACCGCGGTGACGCGCACCGCCTTGCCGTCACGCAGCAGGCCGACCTCGACCCGGTCGCCGACGCGCAGCAGGCCGATGGCGTTGCGCAGCTCGCTGTTGGATTTCACCGGCTGGCCGTTCACCGCAGTGATGACATCGCCGCTGCGGATCCCGGCCTTGTCGGCCGGCGAGCCTTCGACGACCTGCGACACCAGCGCTCCGGCAGCGTTCGGCAGCCCGAGCGAGTGCGCGATGTCGGGCGTCACGGTGTACATGCTCACGCCGAGCTGACCGCGCTTCACCGAGCCATAGCGGATCAGCTGGTCCATCACGCTGCGCGCCATATTGACCGGGATCGCGAAGCCGATGCCGATGTTGCCACCGCTACGCGACAGGATCGCCGTGTTGATGCCGATCAGCTCGCCGCGCAGGTTGACCAGCGCACCGCCGGAGTTCCCGGGGTTGATCGAGGCGTCGGTCTGGATGAAATCCTCGTAGCCGTCGGGGTTGATCCCCGAGCGCGACAGGCCGCTGATGATTCCGGAGGTCACCGTGTGCTGCAGCCCGAAGGGGTTGCCGATCGCCACCACGAAGTCACCCACCTCGGCATGCGCGGAGTCGCCGAGCGGAATCTGCGCGAGGCCGTCGGGCTTTACCTTGAGCACCGCAACATCGGACGGGGTGTCGCTGCCGACGACTTCGGCCGTGAGATCGCGTCCGTCCTGGAGCGTCACGGTGATCTCGTTGGCGTTCTCGACGACGTGGGCGTTGGTGACGATGTAGCCGTTCTTGGCGTCGAAAATGACGCCCGAGCCGGCGCTCTGGAAGGGCCGCTCGCGCGGCGCTGAGTCCTGCGGCAGGTCGAAGAAGCGGCGGAAGAAGGGATCATCGAGCAGCGGGTTCTGCGACCCGCGTGCGCGGATGGTGCCGCGCGTAGCGATGTTCACCACCGCGGGCGACACTTTCTTGATCATCGGTGCCAGCGTCGGCAGCGGCGTGTCGCCGACCGCCGGCGGCATGGCGGCGGGCACCCGCATCGCAGCCAGCGCTATCACCAGCCACAGGGCCGAGCGAGCGCGAGTCATGCCGCTGGAATTCTAGCCGACCGCGAGCGAAGCGGTAGGCGGACAGACCGGTAGGCGCACGAGGGTGCGCGCTACCGGTTTCTGAGGCCTATCAAGCGGCCTGGACGGTGACGCGCCGCGGCTGCGCCTCGGGACGCTTCGGGATCGTGACTTCCAGCACGCCGTTGACGTGGGTCGCCTTGATCGCCTCGGCATCGACGCTCGTCGGCAGCGTGAAGCGGCGCAGGAACGTGCCGCTCGCACGCTCGACGCGCTCGTAGCCATCCTTGGATGACTTCTGCTCGGAGTGGCGCTCGCCCTTGATGGTCAGCACGCCCTTGTCGGCGGTGACCTCAATGTCCTTGCCCTCGACGCCCGGCAGGTCTGCCGCCACGAGGAAGCGCTCGGCCTCCTCATGCACGTCGACATGCGGGATCCAACTGACACTCGCGCTGTCAGTCTCCTCGCCCACGGTGCGATCGAGCTGCCGCTGCCAGCGGCCGACGAGCGACCAGGGGTCCAAACGAACGATGGTCATGAGAATCTCCTGTAGAAACCAAAGTAAAAATTGGTGCGCAGTGCGCGCGTAAACGCCGATGTGCGGCCGGTGAGCGCACTTTCAAGAGTGGCCAGCGGCCCTCATATAGGGATCGTTGCGGCGGCCTGGGCCTGCTGGCCGCGTGGCCGACGCGATAGCGCGCGCGCATAAGGGTGGGCACAGACGATGCGCGCGGCGGATGCGCGTGGCGATGCGCATGCGCGGTGCGCATGAGGCGGGCGCATGACGCGGGCGCGTGGTGGCGACCTCGTCCATCGCTCTGGCCGCCGCACCAGGCCGGGCAACTGGGGCCTGTGACGCCGCATGCGGGCGAAGCTCGACTCAGGTTAGGGGCCCCTCGGCCACGCTCAAGGTGGGTAGGCTGTGGGCAGGCTGTGCACAAGGTGTGTCTCAACCGGACACAATATGTTGGGGATTTGTATTTTCGGCTCCAGAAAGGGGGCGTCAAAAAATCTCGTGAAAGCTACGGCTAATAATGCTGTAAGCCTCTGTCTGGCATATAAAAAAATGACATTACAAAATGTCATCTGGAGTCTTGACGTCCCGGGGGGTGCTCATTAGGCTTTTGACCCCGACACAAGATCTTGTGTCCGCACAAAGCGGATCGGGGGTCACGCGGTCGGGGAGGTTTCAGGGGCCTGACCGTCCAAAAAGACGGCAGGTTGCCGGTCAGGCTCGTGGGGCTCATCGAGCTCCCAACGGCGCTTCGGCCGGTATTTCCCTGCGATCCGGAGCACAAAGCGTCGAGAGCGTTCGGAGCGCCGCGGATTACATGAACACCGTCATGAAGTTGGAACCCTCAGGTATCGAGGCCATTCCTTTTCAGGAGGCGTCGCTCGATATCTGGGACAAGAAGTATCGCCTCACCACCAAGGACGGCACGCCCATCGACAAGACGATGGACGATACCTACAAGCGCATCGCGCGCGCGCTCGCGGATATCGAGCGTGCCGACGTGCGCGAGCAGTGGTACGAGCGCTTCCTGTGGGCGCTGCGCCGTGGCGCAATACCGGCCGGCCGCATCACTTCCAACGCTGGCGCGCTCGAGCACAAGCCCGCGACCTCGACCATCAACTGCACGGTCTCGGGCACGATCCTCGACTCGATGGACGACATCCTGAAGAAAGTCCACGAGGCGGGACTTACGCTGAAGTCGGGGGCCGGAATTGGTTATGAATTTTCGACGCTGCGGCCGCGCGGCGCGTACGTGTCGGGCGCGGGTGCCTACACCTCCGGTCCGCTCTCGTTCATGGATATCTTCGACAAGATGTGTTTCACCATCTCCTCCGCCGGCGGCCGCCGCGGTGCGCAGATGGGCACGTTCGACGTTGGCCACCCGGACGTCATGGAGTTCATCCGCGCCAAGCGCGAGAACGGGCGCCTGCGGCAGTTCAACCTCTCGCTGCTGATCACGGACGAGTTCATGCAGGCGGTGCGCGAGGACCGCGAGTGGCGGCTCGCTTTCCCGATCCCGCAGCGCGAATACGAGGCGGACAAGCCCGACCTCAGTGACGCGAGTCGCTTCCTGTGGCGCGAGTGGCCGGTACACGCGGGCTACGTCGTCAACGACGAGGGCCTGGTGGCCTGCAAGATCTATAAGACGCTGCCGGCGCGGCGCGTGTGGGACGTGATCATGACGTCCACCTACGACTTCGCCGAGCCGGGGTTCATTCTCATCGACCGCGCGAACGAGATGAACAACAACTGGTGGTGCGAGAACATCCGCGCGACCAATCCCTGCGTCACGGCGGATACGCGTCTTGCGACGCGCTACGGGCTGGTGCGCATCGGCGACCTGTACGACGCCCGGGTCGACATCCAGGCCACGGTCGACAGGCGGGCGCTCGGTGACGGCAGGGGCGTGACGGTGCGTGAAGCGGTGCCGGCCTTCATGACTTCACCATCGGCGGATGTGTACCGAGTCGTGACCGAGGATGGCTACGAGATCAAGGCCACCGAATGGCACGACTTCTACACCACGCGCGGCAAGATCACTCTCGCAGAGCTGCGCGTCGGGGACGAGTTGCTGGTGCAGTCCGGCAAGGGCCAGTTCGGGGGCTGTGGCAGCGAAGAGCTCGGTCTGGTGCTGGGGCTCATCACCGGCGATGGGCATTTCACCACTCGTAAGGGCAAGCGTGCCGTAGTCGTGGATCTCTGGGGCGAGGACCGGAACTTTGCGCAGGAGATCGTCGGTTACGTCAACCAGATGATCGCGGGCTGGGCCAATCGGCCGCGCCACTACCGTGTCAGCGCGGTCGCGGTTGCTGAACGCAACCTCCTCTCGATCAAATCGGCGATCCTGGCGCGCGTTCTCGAGCACTACGGCTTCGGCGCGACAGCTAAGTCGCAGGTACCGGAGATCGTCTGGCGCGGGAATGAAGAGTGCGTGCGCGGTTACCTGCGCGGTCTCTTCCAGTGCGACGGCACCATCAACACCAGGGGTCAGGCGGATTCGCGCTGCTCCGTTCGCCTCGCATCGAGCTATCCCTCGCTCCTGAAGGACGTTCAGGTACTGCTTGCGAATTTCGGCATCTTCTGCCGTGTCGTCGAGCGCCGCGCTGCGGGCGAGCGAGCGCTGCCGGACGGCAAGGGCGGCCGGCGGATGTATGCCTGCAAGGCGGACTATGAGTTGATCATCGACGGCGAATCACGCGAGCGCTTCATGTCGGAGATCGGTTTCATCACGGAGGGAAAGAACGCGAAATACCGGGGGTGGGTGGCAGGCAAAGCGCTGCGCAAGACGCAACGTTTCGTGAGCCGCATCGCCGCGATCACGCCTGCGGGCAGGGCAGCGGTGTTCGATACCACACAGGCAGATCACAACACCGTGATCTTCAACGGCCTGGTGACCGGGCAGTGCGGCGAGCAGACCCTGCCGGAGTACGGCGCCTGCCTGCTGGGATCCGTGAACCTGACACGCTTCGTGCGCCACCCGTTCTGCGATTTCGCCGAATTCGACTGGCAGGAATACCGCGAGGTCGTGAAGGTGTTCACGCGCATGCTCGACAACGTGGTCGAGGTCAACGGGCTGCCGCTCGCGCGGCAGCGCGAGGAGATCCTGCGCAAGCGCCGCCACGGCATGGGGTTCCTCGGACTCGGCAGCACGATGACGCTGCTGCGCATGAAATACGGCTCGCCGGACGCGGTGCAGTTCACCGCCGACGTCACGCGCGAGATGGCCGTGGCCGGCTGGGAGGCCGCGCTCGAGCTCGCGCGTGAGAAGGGCCCGGCGCCGATCATGAACGAGGAGTTCACGGTCACGAAGGAGATGCTGCGCAAGCGGCCGGAGATGGCGCGCGACGGCTGGCGGGCGGGCTCGAAGATTCCCGGCCGCCTGCTGCACGCGAAGTACAGCCGCTACATGCAGCGCGTCGCGCAGGTCGCGCCACAGCTGGTGCACGAGCTCGCCGAGACCGGCGCGCGTTTCACGCATCACACCTCGATTGCGCCGACCGGCACCATCTCGCTGTCGCTCGCCAACAACGCCTCGAACGGTATCGAGCCGTCGTTCGCGCATCATTACTTCCGCAACGTCATCCGGGAGGGCAAGAAGTCCAAGGAGAAGATCGACGTCTATTCCTACGAGTTACTGGCGTACCGCGAGCTGATCAACCCGCAGGCCAAACCAGGAGCGACGAACGATGCTGAGAGACTGCCGGACTACTTCATCGCCTCCGACGACATTAGCCCCAAAGAGCATGTCGAAGTGCAGGCTGCGGCCCAGAAGTGGGTCGATTCATCGATTTCTAAGACGGCGAACGTGCCTACGGATTTTGCCTACGCCAGTTTCAAGGACATCTATCTGTATGCGCATGAGCAGGGCCTGAAGGGCTGCACCACCTTCCGCTTCAACCCGGAGGCGTTCCAGGGCGTGCTGGTGAAGGAGCAGGACCTGAAGAACACGCTCTACAAGTTCACGCTCGAGGACGGGACGGTTGTCGAGTTGCGCGGCGACGAGGAGGTCGAATACGACGGCGAATTGCACACCGCGGCGAACCTCTTCGATAGCCTCAAGGAAGGGTACTTCGGAAAGTATTGAAGTTCTGAACGGGCTTCAGAGCCAGGACACATACGTCATGACCAAGATCGACCGGAAAATCGTCAAGTATCAGGTGCAGAAGCCGGAGACGCCGCCGCCGCCGGCCGCCAAGGCGCCTGAGCCCAAGGCTATCCCGCAGGCGCCGGCGGATTCCGAGCTGGTGCGCGACAAGAACGGTCGCACCGCCAAGGTCATCCGCATGCACGAGAAGGTCGAGCGCCCGGAGGTGCTGGTCGGCTCGACCTACAAGATCAAGACGCCGATCTCGGATCACGCCATGTACGTGACCATCAACGACATCGTCCTCAACGAGGGAACCGAGTACGAGCAGCGCCGACCTTTCGAGATTTTCATCAACTCGAAGAATCTCGATCACTTCCAGTGGATCGTCGCCCTCACGCGCATCATCTCGGCGGTCTTCAGGAAAGGCGGTGACGTCACTTTCCTGGTGGATGAGCTCAAGGCGGTGTTCGATCCGCGCGGCGGCTACTGGCAGCCGGGCGGCAAGTTCATGCCCTCGATCATCGCCGAGCTCGGCTACGTGATCGAGAAGCACCTGCAGAGCATCGGCCTGATCAGGAAGACGCAGCTCGACGAGCACCAGCAGAAGCTTGTGGCCCAAAAGCGCGCCGAGTTCGAGGCGCGCACCAGGCAGAGCGACGCCTTCGCCAAGTCCCATTTCCCCGAGGGCGCGCAGCTGTGCGGCCGCTGCAGCACGGCGGCGGTGGTGATGATGGACGGCTGCCTGACGTGCCTGAACTGCGGCGACTCGAAGTGTGGCTGAGCGTCCCGAGTCTCTCTTCGCATTGCGACGACCAACACGAACTTTCTGACAGAACGGACGTGATATACGAGGCAGTGCTCGGGCTGCCTCGTTTTTTTCTGCGGCGTCGCTCCTTTGCCATGAACGCAAGCGCAAAAAAAGAACCCCGCACGGGGCGGGGTGTCGGTCGCTTGCTTGTGTGTGGAGGAGAGTCGTTCTCGTTGTTATCCGTTTCGGACGCGGTATCCGACTTGCTGTCGGCCACCGTCCAGATCCGCGCTTTCTTCAGTTGTCCCGTGGCGTTATGCCCCCCCGGCCCTGCGCCGTGATGTTCTAAGGTGAGCAACACTCGTGCCAAAGCCGACGCCTGCCGATCACGGGGTTGCAAAGGACGCTGCGGCGCGGCACAACTGTGACCTAGTCGACGTTGTACTGCTCGCCCGGCAGGCGTGCTACGCCGCTCGGCAGCTGCGGCGGCCGCGGCGTCGGCACCCGCAGACCCCCGGCTGTCAAAATACCCGACGTATTGGGGAAGCCGGAGGCTCGGCATGCAGGGTGGATCACCTTGCAAGCCGTTGACGCCAAATTGAAAGCTGCAGGTCTTCAGGGGTGTAAATGAGTTCGACAGGGCCTCGTTTCGGCGGGTTGCGCTCACCTGCGGCGCATCTCACGTGCTTCCCGGGCCTCGCGGCTGTGACGCGCGCCCTGTTCGTCCTCGGTACGCTGCTCGTGTGGCCGCAGGGGCGCGCCGCCGACGATTCGCTGCCGCGCCCCCCGCAGCTCGAGCGCGACGTGCAGTTCTGGATCCGCGTCTACACGCAGGTCGACACCAACTCCGGCTTCCTCCACGACCAGTACAACCTCAGCGTGGTGTATGACACGCTGCACTTCGATCCCGACACCTCCGAATCCGAGCGCGAGCGTCGCGTGGACCGCGAGCGCGACCGCTACGCTCAGGCCCTGCGCCGCGTTGCCGCCGCGGGTACGGCACCCCTGTCGGCGGACGAGCAGCGCATCAAGGATCTCTGGGGGGCGGAGGGGACCGCCGCGCGGCTGCGCTCGGCGGTCGATGACATCCGCTTTCAGCTCGGTCAGGCCGATCGCTTCCGCGCCGGCCTGATCCGCTCGGGCGCGTGGGAGACGCACATTGCCGAGGTGTTCGCGAACCTCGGCCTGCCGACTGAGCTCGCGGTGCTGCCGCACGTCGAGTCCTCGTTCAATCCCTACGCCTACTCCAAGGTCGGCGCCGCGGGACTGTGGCAGTTCATGCGCTCGACCGGCCGGCGGTACCTGCGCATCGACGGCGCCGTCGACGATCGGCTCGATCCGTTCCGCTCCACCGAGGCCGCAGCACAGCTGCTCTCCTACAACCATCGCGTGCTCGGCACCTGGCCGCTCGCCCTCACCGCCTGGAACCACGGCACCGCCGGGGTGCGCCGCGCCAAGCAGAGTCTCGGCACCGACGACATCGTGCGGATCGTGCGCAGCTACAGCAGCCGCACTTTCGGGTTCGCCTCGCGCAATTTCTATGTCGCGTTCCTGGCCGCGCTCGAGCTCGACCGCAACGCGGAGAAATACTTCGGCGAGCTGCAACGCCAGGGCGAGGCGCACTTCGCGGAGGTGGAAGTGCCCGCCTACGTGCCGGTGACGGCGCTCGAGCGCGCACTCAGGATCGACGCCGAGAAGCTCCGGACGCTCAACCCGGCGCTGCTGCCGCCGGTGTGGAACGGCCAGCGGCGCGTACCGAAGTCGTATCGGCTGCGCCTGCCGCCCGGGGAGACCGAATGGACTTCGGAGCTCCTGACGCAGCGCCTCGCCTCCGCCGAGATGTTCGCGGGCCAGCGCGGGCCGCAACGCTACCGCGTCGAGCAGGGCGATACGCTCGCCAAGCTGGCCGAGCGCTACGGCGTCACGATCGACTCGCTGGCAGGGCTCAACCACCTGCGCACCAGCGCGCACCTGCGACCCGGGAGCACGATCGCCGTGCCCGAGACGCCGACCGTGCGCGTGGCGGCGGCGACGCCTGCGGCCGCGGTGCCAGCGCGACCCGTGCCGGCCGCCCCTGCGCCGAGCGTCGCCAACGAGGAGCCACCCTCACCAGGCGGTGCGGTGTCCGCGGAGGTGGCGCGCCGCGAGAGCGCCGAGGATGCTCAGGTTGCAGCAGCAGCTGCGGCCGCCACCGCCGCGAGCAGTGCACCCGCGCACCCGACCGCCGCCGTCGTACAACCGGTGACGGCCAAGCAGGCCGAGGCGCTCGGCCCGGCGCTCGGGCCGAGCGCGGACACCGAGCAGAGCGCCGATCCGTTCGATTACAGCGTGGCGCATGAGGGCACCATCCACGTGGCCGCGGAGGAAACCCTCGGACACTACGGCGACTGGCTCGGCGTCACCGCGGCGCGGCTGCGCACGCTCAATCACCTGGACTTCCATGCGCCGCTGCGCATCGGCCAGCGCGTCAAGCTCGACTTTGCGCAGGTGACACCCGAGGTGTTCGAGACGCTGCGGCGCGAGTACCACCGGGAGCTGCAGGCCAACTACTTCGCGGCGCACCGCATCGTCGGCACGCAGGTCTACATCGCGCGTGCCGGCGACTCGGTGTGGACGGTGGTGCAGCACTCCGGGCGGCCGCCGCTGTGGCTGCTGCTGCAGTACAACCCCGACCTCGATCCCGCCGGACTGCGCGCCGGAACGCAGATCGTGATTCCGCGCGTCGAGGAAGTGGGCAACGGGGGCTGATCCGTGCGCCACGCGTCGCCCCGCGGCGACGTCCACGCGCGCTGTGACGGGCGTACATCCCACCCTCCGGGGCGTACGTCTATAATCCACCGAGGTTTGGGAAACGCGGATAAAAAAGGGATGGGTTTCAGACGCTTGGCGTTGTTCCTGACCGTCGGCCTCAGCATCGGCGCGGCGCATGCCGACGCGCTCTCCGAGGCGGGGCGGGCGGCGCCGAACGCGTCCGTTACACAGAGCCCGCCCGGCGCCGACGCCCAGGGCGCGCCTGTCCCCGAGGCGCTGCCGGTGGTCGATCGCGTGGTGGTGCACAAAGGGGCGCGGCGGCTGTCGCTCATGCATGGCGGCAACGTGGTGCGTTCCTACCGTGTGGCGCTCGGGCTCAACCCCACTGGCCAGAAGGAGCGCTCCGGCGACTTTCGCACGCCCGAGGGGACGTACCGCCTCGAGCAGCGCAATCCGCGCAGCGACTACTTTCTGTCGATCAAGGTCTCCTACCCCAATCCCCAGGATCTCAAACGCGCGCACGCGCGCCACTGGGACAGCGGCGGCTCGATCATGATTCATGGCCTGCCGAACCTCATGAAGCGTGATCCCGACTACTACGCGAACCACGACTGGACCGACGGCTGCATCGCGGTCTCGAACGCCGACATGGTGGAAATCTGGATGCTCACGCCGGACGATGTGCCGATCGACATCTATCCCTGAGCAGTGAGCAGCGAGTTTCCAGAGTTCGTCGACGCGCGCGTCGGCCCGCGCGGCAGCCTCGAGAATCTGTCGCAGGCCGAGATCGACCGGTTGCTCGACACTGGCCAGGGAGGCCTGTACCCGCTGTTCCGCCGCTGCGCGCTCGCAGTGCTCAACTCCGGCGCCGCCACCGATAACGCCAAGGAGATCTTCGACCGCTACCGCGACTTCAACATCCGCATCGTGCGTCATGCCTGGGGAGTCAAGCTCGAGATGCAGAATGCGCCGGCGGCGGCCTTCGTCGACGGCCAGATGATCCGTGGGATCAAGGAGCACCTGTTTGCGGTGCTGCGCGACGTGGTGTTCATCGCCAACGAGATCATCGACAGCGGGCGCTTCGATCTCAGCGACTCCTCCTCGATCACCAACGCGGTGTTCCACGTGCTGCGCAATGCGCGACTGCTCGACTACAAGGCGCGGCCGAACCTGGTGGTGTGCTGGGGCGGGCACTCGATTCCGGCGCGCGAGTATCAGTACACCAAGAACGTCGGCTATCAGCTCGGGCTGCGCGGCCTCGACGTATGCACCGGCTGCGGGCCGGGCGCCATGAAGGGTCCGATGAAGGGCGCAACCATCGGGCACGCCAAGCAACGCATCGAGCACGTCCGCTACATCGGCATCACCGAGCCCGGGATCATCGCCGCCGAGCCGCCCAACCCGATCGTCACCCAGCTCGCGATCATGCCCGACATCGAAAAGCGCCTCGAGGCTTTCGTCCGGATCGGCCACGGCATCGTGGTGTTTCCGGGCGGCGCCGGCACGGCCGAGGAGATCCTGTACCTCGCCGGCCTGCTGCTCGATCCGGCCAACGGCGGGCAACCATTCCCGATCGTTTTGACCGGTCCGGGCGAGAGCGCCGCCTATTTCGAGCAGATCCGCCGTTTCCTCGCCGGCACCCTGGGCGCGGCGGCCGAGCGCCGCTTCACCGTCATCATCGACGATGCACCGCAGGTCGCCCGCCACATGGTGCACGGCATGCAGCGCGTGCGCGAGTTTCGCCGCGAGCACAGCGACTCCTACAACTTCAACTGGCTGCTGAAAATCCCGGCCGAGTTCCAGCAGCCTTTCGAGGTGACGCACCAGAGCATGCGTGCGCTCGATCTGCGGCGCGACCAGCCGGTGCACCAGCTCGCCGCGAACCTGCGGCGCGCCTTCTCCGGCATCGTGACCGGTAACGTCAAGGAATACGGCATCCAGGCGATCGAGCGCGAGGGGCCGTACGAGCTCGCCGGCGACCCCGAGATCATGCGACTGCTCGATGAGCTGCTGGCGGAGTTCGTCGCGCAGCGGCGCATGCGGCTTCCGGGCAGTACCTACCGGCCGGTATACCGCCTCGTCGCCTGAGCCGCGCGTCGGTCTTCAGCGGCGCGTCGATCCGAGTCGTGTTGCTGTGCGCCGGGCGCCGCGCGTCGGCGCCGATCGCGCTATGCAGCGCGGTGACATAACGTCCCTGCAGGCCGCACGCTTTGCGGGCAGGGTGCGAGAGCTGTGTCCCAGGCGCATCCGTGCACGACATGCCTGTGAACCAGTTCCTGCGGGTCGTGCGGCCGAGGCCGTACGCTGCTAGCCAATCTTCAGGAGCTTCTCCATGGGCTCAAGCGACAGGGGGCGGGGAGACACCCCGGGCACGCACCGCGAGCCGCAAGGCAGCGGTAACCCGACGTCAGGGCCAGACGCCTACGCCAACTGGCTCGAGCGCATGCAGCGCGCTCGCGCACGTCAGGCCGCCATCACCCGCAACCTCTATACCTGGTCGAACTACAAGAGTTGGGCGGACAAGGTGCGCGATTCCTGGTCCGACACCGAGACTGGCACCGCGGCCCACGCCGCCCCCAAACCCAACAAGAAGTAGCGCAGCAGCTCGCGCGCCGCGCACCAGCGCCGCACTGGCGGCGCGCTGGACAGCTTGCGCGGCGAAACTCGCGGGGTCGTAAGACCCCGGCAATTCCATCAGGCGATAGCGAGTGAGGCGGGCGGCCGCACGAGCGCCGCATTGGCGGCCTTGGGCGCCCCGTCGGGGCCCGACGGGGCGACGACTGCGGCGGTCGGCTCGGGGGTCGGCACGGCCGCCGGGAGCGGCCCGTCGACGGCCTGGGTCGGGCCGGCGGGCGGGGCCGCCTGGCCACCACGCGGTCTCGCCAGCCACTCGAGCAGCGGCACCCACTGCTCAACGTCGTCGCGCGCGACATAACGCTTCATCTCGTGAACGCCGACCCCGAGCTCGGCGGCGCGCACGTAGTTCTGCGAGTCGCGGATGGTGGCGACGATCGGGATGCCGAGGGTATGCAGGAAGCGCAGCAGCGACTGATAGGTGAGGGTGTTGAAGCGGATGCGGTTGGCGATCACGCCGATGCGGTCGTCCTCGCGCCGGATCTTGGCGACCAGCAACAGGTCGCGGATGCAGCGTGAGCAGGTGTGGATGTCGATGTCCGAGGGCAGGACCGGCACCAGCACCTTGTCGGCATCGCGCGTCATGTCGGGGAGCTGCCGTGCCTCGATCGCAGCCGGAGTGTCGACGATCACATGGGTCGCCTCGTCGGGCACCCGCAACTGAAAGGCGCGCGTGGTGCGGCTGTCTTTCTCGAAGGCGGCGATCACGTGCACCGCTGGCTGCCCGGGCTTGCGCTTCTTGACCCAGCGAAGTGAAGAGCCCTGCGGATCGAGATCCATGAGCACCGGGACCTGTCCGCACGCGGCGAGGTAGCTCGCGAGGTTGATCGCGATGGTTGTCTTGCCGGAGCCGCCCTTCGGGTTCAGGACGACGATGCGCTGCATGGTGGCCTGAGTTCTGTAACATCCGCGCGGTGACGCGGTTCGCACTCAAGACTACGCAGCCGTCGGAGCTCCTGCAAGCATCGCTGACGCGCGTGCGATTGTGAGCGTGCGCACGCCGAAGCTCGCGCTGCTCACGTAAATTCTCTCGCCGTGGGAGAGCGCTTTCTTCATCTGTGGGACGAGCTCGATGACCTCGCCGGCATATGTCGCCACGTGGCGAGCTCGACGGCAGCAGAGCTCGTCGCCGACGCCGCCCCGCTGATCGCCGCCGCGTCCACCGCGCTGCTCGCCGGCGCCACCACGCTGCTGCTCGCGCCCGGCCACTTCCTCGGCCTGCTGGCTTAAGTAACCCCGAAGCACACCCCCTGCGCCCCCGGCTCACGGCCCGGGGTGGCCCGCGCCGCCGCCGCACTGCACGGCAGCGCTTGAAAATTCTCCCGCCGCTCCCAAGATCGCTCGCTTATCCCGTCGGCGCGAGGCGGCGCAGCAAGCATGTCAACCGAGCAGACGACCGAACCCACCCCCGCAGGCAGTGCCCGTCAGACCCACGGCTTTCAGGCCGAAGTCCGCGAGCTGCTGCAGCTCATGATCCACTCGCTCTACAGCCATCGCGAGATCTTTCTGCGCGAGCTGATCTCGAACGCCTCGGATGCCTGCGATCGGCTGCGCTTCGCTGCCATCGCAAACAGCGCGCTGCTCGCCGACGACCCCGAGCTCGCCATCCGCGTCGACGCGGACCCGGCCGCCGGCACGGTCACCATTACGGACAACGGCATCGGCATGACGCGCGAGGAGGCGGTCGCCAATCTCGGCACCATCGCGCGCTCGGGAACGGCGGAGTTTTTCCGCTCGCTCTCGGGCGATGAGCAGAAGGCCTCGGCCCTGATCGGGCAGTTCGGCGTCGGGTTCTACTCGGCGTTCATCGTCGCCGAGCGCGTCGAGGTGCACTCGCGCAAGGCCGGCGAGCCGGCCGCGGCCGGGGTCCACTGGGAGTCGCGCGCCGATGGCGACTTCAGCGTGCAGAACATCACGCGCCCGGCGCGCGGCACTGCGGTGACGCTGCACCTCAAGGCCGACGCGCGCGAGTTCGCCGACCCGCTGCGCCTGCGGGGGCTCATCCGTCGTTACTCGGATCACATCGGTTTCGCGGTCCGTATGCGCAAGGAAGGCGAGGCGTCACTCGAGTACGAAGTCGTGAATCAGGCGAAGGCCTTGTGGACGCTGCCGCGCAGCGACATCTCCGAGGAGGAGTACAGGCAGTTCTACCAGTATCTCGCCCACGACTTCACCGATCCGCTCATCTGGAGCCACAACAAGGTGGAGGGCAAGCGCGAGTACACCAGCCTGCTGTACGTGCCGGGGCGCGCGCCGTTCGACCTGTGGCAGCGCGATGCGGTGCGGGGCCTGAAGCTGTACGTGCGGCGCGTGTTCATCATGGACGATGCCGAGCAGTTCCTGCCGCTGTACCTGCGGTTCATCAAGGGGGTGGTGGACTCGAGCGACCTGCCGCTCAACATCTCGCGCGAGCTGCTGCAGCAGGAGCCGGAAGTCGAGGCCATCAGGAGTGGCCTCACCAAGCGGGTGCTCGATCTGCTCGCGCGGCTGATGAAGGACGATCCCGAGAAGTACGCGATTTTCTGGCGCGAATTCGGCACCGTTCTCAAGGAGGGCGTGGTGCAGGATCAGGCCAACCAGGCCGCAATCCTGCCGTTGCTGCGCTTTGCGAGCACCCATCAGGCCGACGACAGCGCCAGCGTCAGTCTGGCCGACTACGTCGCGCGCATGCAGCCGGGCCAGGACCGCATCTACTACGTCATTGCCGAGAGCCTGCCGGCGGCACGCGGCAGCCCCGCGATCGAGCGGCTGAAGGAGCGTGGCCTCGAGGTGTTGTTGCTCGCCGAGCGCATCGATGAGTGGGTGATGGGGCAGCTCGAGACCTACGAGGGCAAACGCTTCAAGGATGCCGTGCGCGGCGAGCTCGAGCTCGGCGGCCTCGCGAGCGATGCCGATCGCAAACAGCACGATGCCGAGCTCAAGGAGAGCAAGGGGCTGCTCAAGCGCATCAAGGACAGCCTCGGCGAGCGCGTCACCGAGGTACGCATCAGCGCGCGCCTGAGGGAGTCTCCGGCCTGCCTGGTGCTCGGCGAGCATGACTTGAGTGAGGCGATGCGGCGCATCCTGGCCGCCGCCGGCCAGCAAGCGCCCGCGGCGCGTCCGCTCCTCGAGGTGAACGTCCAGCATCCGTTGGTCAGGTACCTCGACGGCCTGAGCGAGGCAGCGCAGTTCGCCGAGCTGGCGCAACTGCTCTACGACCAGGCGGCCCTTGCCGAAGGCACCCCGCTCGGCAACCCGCCCGAGTACGTGCAGCGGCTCAATCGCCTGCTGGTACGGCTCGCGGCGCCCGCGGGGGCGAGCGGCTGAGGATCGCGGTGAAGCCTCCACGCGCGCAGCGGCTGCAGCTCGCCGGACCGGCCGGTCAGCTCGAGTTGCTGCTCGAGACACCCACCGACGGCGACGGCGCCGGTGCGCACGCTTTCGGCGTCGTCTGCCACCCGCATCCGCTGTACGGCGGCACACTCGATAACAAGGTCGTGTGGACGCTGGCGCGCGCCTTCGTCGAGCTGGGCGCGCCGGCGTTGCGCTTCAACTTCCGCGGCGTCGGCGCGAGCGCGGGCGGTTACGACGCGGGAGGTGGCGAGACCGCCGACGCGCTCGCCGTGATCGCCTACGGCCGCGAGAGCTTCCCGCACGCGGTGCTATGGCTCGCAGGCTTCTCCTTCGGCGCCGCGGTGGCGCTGCGGGCGGCGCTCGCGGCGCGGCCGGCGCTGCTCATCACCGTCGCGCCGGGAATCACGACCATCGACGTGAGCGCTGCGGCCTCTCCCGCATGCCCGTGGCTCATCGTTCAGGGCGATGCCGACGACGTCGTGTCGCCTGCCGCGGTGATCGCCTGGGCCGGCAAGCTCTCGCCGCCGCCCGAGCTGAAGCTCCTCCCCGGAGCAGGGCACTTCTTCCACGGCCGCATCAACGAGCTGCGCGACACGGTGCTCGACTTTGTGCGGCGCTCCCAGGCCCCCACGGCACCCAGATAGCAAAAGGCCCGGCACGGAAGCTCCGGGCCGGGCCCTGCCGCGTACGGCTCAGCCGACGCTGAACGGTTGACCGTCTACTGGTTAACCATCGCCTTGAGGCTCTTCAGGGGCATCACGCGCACCTTCTTGCTCGCCGGCTTGGCCTTGAACATCATCTTCTCGCCGGTGAACGGGTTGAGGCCTTCGCGCGCCTTGGTGGCCGGCCGCTTGACGACCTTCATCTTCAGCAGGCCGGGCATCGTGAACAGGCCGTTGCCGCGCAGGCTCTTCTTGATCACGTTGCCGAGCGAATCGAACACGGTTCCCACCTGCTTGCGCGAGAGCCCGGTGTCCTTGGAGATGTGTGTCAGGACTTCTGACTTCGTTGGTGCGCCAACCTTTTTCGCCATTTTGCGCTACTCCTCGAGAGAATTTGTATTGGAAATCGCGGCCGCGTGCAGCCGCGTGATGAGAATCGGGGCGGGAAAATAGCACATGCGCGCTCTTTCGCAAGCGCTTTTTTTTCCGGGGCGTTGCGAAAATGCCTTTTTTCTCAGGGTTTCCCAGCATGCCGGCCAGGCCGGGTGGCGCGCTCGCGCAGCGAGCGCCGCTGCGAACGTGCTGCCAAATGCTGTGATTCTCGATGCGAAGTCGGCGCTAAGCGTGTGTTCCGCCAGCGCCGGCGGAGCGCACGGCGCATGTCGCTTCAGCGCATCAGTCAGCGTATCAGGATGAGCAGCGCCTGGATTGCGATGATGGCCCAGAGCGGCGAGAGGTCGAGCCCGGCGACCGAGGGAATCACCCGCCGGATCGGGCGCAGCACCGGCTCGCACAGCGTGGCGAGCACCGACTGCAGCGGCGAATAACCGCCCGGGGCGATGAGGGTGAGCAGCGCATAGAGAAAGATCGCGTAGAAATAGGTCCATAGCAGCGTGCGCGCGATCTCGGTCAGTACCGGCCGCACCCACAGCAGCGGTGGCGGCAGGCCGACGCCGTGCAGCGCGAAGATGCAGGCGACGTCGACGACGGCGACCAGCAGCACCGCCACCACGGAGGCGGTGTCGAGCTTGCCGACCGGCGGCAGCACGCGCCGCAGCGGCAGGATCAGCGGATTGGTGATCCGCACGACGGCCTGGCAGAGCGGATTGCGAAAGTCGGCGCGCGTCCACTGCAGCAGCAGTCGCGCCATCGCGACGAACAGCGCCAGCGACAGCAGCGTCTCGATGATGAAGGTGAGCGCGCTCATGATCTCCCCCGTGTGAGCTCAGCTCGTCGTCCCCGCGGCCAGGTCCCGGCTGCGCTGCGTCGCGGCCGCGAGTGCCCGACGGACCACGGCGCGCAGGTCGGCGGCCTCGAGCTCGCGCAGCGCCGCCGCCGTCGTGCCGCCTGCGGAAGTCACCTCGGCACGCAGCGCCGCGAAGTCGGCGTCGCCGGCGTGCGCGAGCAGCCCCGAGCCGTAGAGCGTCACGGCGGCGAGTCGCCGCGCCGTGGGTCCGTCGAGGCCGAGCTGCTCGCCGGCCTCCGCCATCAGCTCGGCGAGCAGAAAGAAATACGCCGGCCCGCTGCCTGAAAGCGCCGTGACCACATCGAGCGCCGCCTCGGTGGGCACCCAGACAATCTCCCCGACGCCGCGCAATACCTCTTCCGCGGCCGCACGTTGCGGCGCGCCGACGGTTGCCGGAGCGTACAGGCCGGTGGCGCCGGCGCCGATCAGCGCGCCGCGGTTCGGCATCGCACGCACCACGGCTACGCCCGGCCCGCACCATGACTCGAGCGTCGCGAGGCGCACGCCCGCCGCCACCGAGATGACGAGCGGCCTGGCAGCAGTCAGCTGCGCGCGCAGCGCCGCGAGCAGCTCGCCGCCTTGCTGCGGCTTGACCGCCAGCACCACCACGGTCGCTCCAAGGATCGCGGCGTGGTTGTCGGCCGCGGCGCTGATGCCGAAGTCGCGCACCAGCGCCGCGCGCGCCGCCGGCAGGCTCTCGCCGACGCTCAGTTGCTCAGGGCGCGTGCCGCCGCGCAGCAGCCCGCCGATCAGCGCGCGCCCCATGTTGCCTGCTCCGAGGATCGCGATGCGCCGCATGGTCATGGCACATCGATTGTATCGGACGTGTCGCTCGGCCGCGGGCCAAACAGTACCGTGCCGAGGCGCACGATCGTCGCACCTTCGGCGATCGCCGCCTCGAAGTCAGCGCTCATGCCCATCGACAGCGTGTCGAGCGCGAGACCCGCGGCGTTGAGCTCGGCCTCGAGTGTGCGCAGCCGCGCGAACCACAGCCGCTGGCGTGTCGGCTCGTGCTCTTCCGGCGGGATGCACATCAGGCCGCGCAGCGCGAGGCGCGGCAACTGCGCCACCGCGCGCGCCAGCGGCGCGAGCTCCGCCGGGCTCACGCCGCCCTTGCCCGCCTCGCCCGCGACGTTCACCTGCAGACAGACGTTGAGCGGCGCCGTGTTCGGCGGACGTTGCGCCGCGAGGCGCTCGGCGATCCTGAGGCGATCGACGGCGTGTACCCAGGCGAAGTGCTCGGCGATGGGGCGCGTCTTGTTGGCCTGGATACGCCCGACGAAGTGCCAGGTGAGGCGACGCTGCTCGAGCGCCGCCATCTTCTCGAGCGCCTCCTGCAGATAGCTCTCGCCGAAATGCCGCAGGCCGCGATCGGCGGCCGCGGCCAGCAATTCAGCCGGCTGCGCCTTACCAACTGCCAGGAGTGTGACCGAGTGCGCACTCCGTCCGGCCGCGAGCGCAGCCCGCGCGAGCCGCAGCTGCACCTCGTGGATGCGCACGGCCAAATTCTGCGGATTCATTAACATATTGGACGTGTGACCCCTCCGTTATACTGCCCGCGCACTGGCACGGAGGGTCTGCAGGTCGGTCCGCCTCCCCGCGGCTGCGTGCGCTCCAGGAGCTTCAATGGCCGTCGATATCGCGCAACTGCTGGCATTCGCCGTCAAGAACAATGCCTCGGACCTGCACCTGTCCTCGGGCGTGCCGCCGATGATCAGGGTCGACGGCGACATGAAGCGCATCAACATGCCGCCGCTGTCGCACAAGGAAGTGCACTCCATGGTGTACGACATCATGAACGACAAGCAGCGCAAGGCCTATGAGGAGTTCTTCGAGACCGACTTCTCCTTCGAGATTCCGAAGCTGGCGCGCTTTCGCGTCAACGCCTTCAACCAGAACCGCGGTGCCGGTGCGGTGTTCCGCAACATCCCCTCGGTGATTCTCTCGCTCGATGACCTCGCAGCTCCCAAGATCTTCCGCGACCTGTGTATGTTGCCGCGCGGGCTGGTGCTGGTCACGGGCCCGACCGGCTCGGGCAAGTCCACCACGCTCGCCGCCATGGTCAACCACTGTAACGACAACCGCCCCGACCACATCATCACCATCGAGGACCCGATCGAGTTCGTGCACGATTCGAAGCGCTGTCTCGTCAATCAGCGCGAGGTGCACCGCGACACGCTCGGCTTCAGCGAGGCACTGCGCTCGGCGCTGCGCGAGGACCCGGACATCATCCTGGTGGGTGAAATGCGCGACCTCGAGACCATCCGCTTGGCGCTCACTGCCGCGGAGACCGGGCACCTGGTGTTCGGCACACTGCATACGAGCTCGGCCGCCAAGACCATCGACCGTGTGGTCGACGTGTTTCCCGGCGATGAGAAGGAGATGGTGCGCTCGATGCTGTCGGAGTCGCTGCGCGCCGTGATCTCGCAGACGCTGCTGAAGAAGAACAGCGGCGGGCGCATCGCGGCGCACGAAATCATGATCGGCACGCCGGCGGTCCGCAACCTGATCCGCGAGGGCAAGATCGCGCAGATGTATTCCGCCATCCAGACCGGCGGTGCCCAGGGGATGACGACCCTCGACCAGTGCCTCGCCGACCTGGTGGGCAAGGGTGTCGTCAGCAAGGAAGAGGCGCGCTACAAGGCGCAGAACAAGGACGCGCTGTAAGAGGCGTCAGGGGGGCAGATGGATCGCGACCAAGCCATACGGCTGATGCAGGACCTGCTGCGGCGGGTCACCGACAAGAAGGCCTCCGACCTGTTCATCACGGCGGGCTTCCCGCCGGCCATCAAGATCGACGGCGAGATCCGCCCGCAGAGCGAGCGCGCCCTCGGGGCGGAGCAGTCCGCGATGATGGTGCGCGCCATCATGAACGACCGGCAGACCAAGGAGTTCGACGCCACCAAGGAGTGCAACTTCGCGATCGCGCCGCCGGGCATCGGGCGCTTTCGCGTCAGCGCCTTCGTGCAGCAGGGCAACGTCGGCTGCGTCATCCGCCTGATCAACGCCAAGATCCCGACCTTCGAGGAGCTCGATCTGCCGCCGATCCTCAAGGAAGTCGTGCTGACGAAGCGCGGCCTGGTGATCGTGGTCGGCGGCACCGGCACCGGCAAGTCGACCACCCTCGCCACCATGGTCGGCTATCGCAACGAGAAGACGCGCGGCCACATCGTCACCATCGAGGACCCGATCGAGTACGTGCACACCCACAAGGGCTGCGTGATCACGCACCGCGAGGTCGGCGTGGACACCGATTCCTGGCAGAACGCGCTCAAGAACACCCTGCGCCAGGCGCCGGACGTGATCCTGATCGGCGAGATCCGCGACCGCGACACCATGGAGTACGGCATCCAGTTCTCCGAGACCGGTCACCTGGTGCTCGCGACGCTGCACGCCAACAACGCCAATCAGGCACTCGATCGCATCATCAACTTCTTCCCGGACGAGCGCCGCGAGCAGCTGCTCATGGACATGTCGCTCAACATCCGCTCGCTGGTGTCGCAGCGGCTGGTGCCGCGCGAGTCGGGCTCGGGGCGCATCGCGGCGATGGAAATCCTGCTCAACTCGCCGCTGATCCAGGACCTGATCTTTCGCGGCGAGGTCGCCAAGATCAAGGAAGTCATGTCGCGCTCCACCCGGCTCGGCATGAAGACCTTCGACCAATCGCTGTACGAGCTGTACGAAACCGGCTTCATTTCCTACGAGGACGCGCTGCGCAACGCCGACTCCAAGAACGAGCTGCGACTGCGCATCAAGCTCGAGAGCAAGCGTGAGCAGAAGCACACCGACGACGGTGGCGCGCTCAAGATCCTCGAGGAAGAGCAGGGTCACACGCTGTGAGCGTACTCCCCGACACCAAGCGCACCGCGGCCGCGGCTGTCGGCAGCAGCAAGCCGAGCGCGCCCGCGGACCCCAAACGGACCGCCACTGCATCGCAGACCAGACCGAGCCCGGTCACCGACGCCAAGGCCGCCGCGGGCGGCGACCCCAAGCTGAGCGCGACCGGCGACGGCAAGCCGCGCGAGGATCTCGGCTTGAGCGGCCTGAACCAGGCGCTGCCGACCGAGGATGCCTCCACCGCACGCCATCCGACACTCAACACCAAGCCGCTCTTCAAGCTGATGGTGGAGAAGAAGGCCTCGGACCTGTTCTTCACCTCCAACGCGCCCATCAAGATCAAGATCGAAGGCCAGATCATGCCGGTCAACCGCCAGGTGCTCACCCCCGAGACGGTGCGCCAGACGGCCTTCGCACTCATGACGCGCGAGCAGCGCCAGCATTTCGTGCACGAGTGGGAGCTCGACTTCGCGGTCGCCGAGCGCGGGCTCGGGCGCTTCCGCGTCAACGTGTTCATGCAGCGCGGCTTTCCGGCCATGGTGATGCGCTACATCAGCGCCGACATGCCGCGGCTCGAGACGCTCGGGCTGCCGGAGGTGGTCGGCGAGCTCGCGCTGCACAAGCGCGGCATGGTCCTGATGGTAGGTGCCACCGGCTCGGGCAAGTCGACCACGCTCGCGGCGATGATCAACCATCGCAACGAGAACGCCTCGGATCACATCATCACCATCGAGGATCCGATCGAGTTCCTGCACACCAACAAGCGCTCGCTGGTCAACCAGCGCGAGGTGGGCCTCGACACCAAGAGCTATGCGCGCGCGCTGCGCGGCGTGGTGCGTGCGGCGCCCGACGTGATCCTGATCGGCGAGGTGCGCGACCGGGAGGGCATGGAGGCGGCCATCAACCTCGCCGGCACCGGCCACCTGGTGCTCGCGACGCTGCATGCCAACAATTGCGCCGAATCGCTCGACCGCATAATCAACATGTTCCCGCGCGAGCAGCACAATCAGATCTTCCTCGACCTGTCGCAGTACCTGCGCGCGGTGATGGCGCAGCGCCTGGTGATGGGCAAGGACGGCCGCCGCGTGGCCGCGGTCGAGATCATGATGAACACCCCGCACATCGCGACGCTCATCAAGAAGGGCGACGTGGTGTCGATCAAGGAAGCGATCGCGACCAGCGGCGACAAGGTCATCCAGAGCTTCGACGCCTCCCTCCACCGCCTGTGCCAGCAGGGGCGCATCACGCTCGAGGAAGCGCTCGCCAACGCGGACTCACGCTCCAACCTCGAGGCCAAGATCAACTTCGGCTGAGCGCGCTTACGTCCAGGCACAGCCCAGCGGGCGCACTGGCGCGGAACCAGCCGCGCGGGGGCGCCGTTCAGAACACCGTATACGCGTCGAACACCGGGCCGTCGACGCACACCCGTTTCATCGCCGGGCCGTGCGGGGTGCGCACCTCGACGGTGCAGCCCGCACAACCGCCCACGGCGCACGCCATGAACTCCTCGAGCGACACCTGGCACGGCACGCCGTAGCGGCGTGCGAGCTGCGCGCTCGCCGCGAGCATCGGCGTCGGTCCGCAGGAGAAGATCTCGACTGCGGCGAGCTCGAAGGCGGTCAGCGACTCGAGCCACACGCCCGCCAGCTCGGTGACGAATCCCGGAAAGCAGCCCGGCAAGTCGCTGCGGCTCGCGAGGCGACTGGGCACACCCCACTCCTCGAGCAGCGGCATGCAGGCGATGCTGCCGGGCGGCATGCCCGCCACGATCGTCGCGGAGGGCCGGGTGCGAAACGGGAACGGCACTTCCGATCCCATCAGAACCAGCGGCTTCCACCCGGCCGCCCCGGGGACGCGCAAGCGCTCGGCGAGAAACACCATCGGCGGAATGCCGACCCCACCGCCGAGCAGCAGCGTTCGCGGCCGCTCGGCATGCGGCGTGAACGGCTTGCCGATCGGTCCCAACACGCTCACTTCATCGCCCGCCCGGCGGGTCGCCAGCGCCTGCAGCCCCGGGCCCACCACCTTGTAGAGCAGCTCGATCCAGCCGGCGCCGGCGTCCGCCCGCATGATCGACAGCGGCCGGCGCAGCCGCAGCGTGCCGTCGCAGGCGACGTGGGCGAAGCTGCCGGGCGCGGCACGCGCGGCGCACTCGGGCGCCGCGAGACGCAGCACGTACTGGCCGGCGTCGTACGCGAGCTGCGAGATGACGCGCGCCGTCTCGAGGCGGATCGTGCCGCGCTCGGCGGAGCTCATGCGCACGCCCCGCGCACGGCGAGCACCTCGGCCAGCACCGCCATGCGCACCGCGACGCCGTTACGGACCTGATCGCGGATGACCGACTGCGGACCGTCGGCGACGTCGGAGGCGATCTCGACGCCGCGGTTCATCGGCTGCGGATGCATGACGATGGCGTCGGGACGCGCCAGCGCCAGCCGCTCGGTGGTGAGCCCCCAGGCGGCGAAGTAGCGCGCCGGGTCGGGGAGCTCGGCCTCGGCCATGCGCTCGCGCTGGATGCGCAGCATCATCACCACATCGGCGTCCTTGAGGGCCGGGGCGAGGCGCGTGTGGCGTGTGCAACCTGCGAACTCATCGGCGGCGGGCTGGAGTGCTGGCGGGGCGGCGAGCGCGAACTGGCTCACGCCGAGCGTACGCAGCGCGTGCCACGCCGAGCGCGCGACCCGCGAGTGACGCAGGTCGCCGACGATCGCCACCGCGAGCCCGGCGAAGCGCTGCTTGCGCTGGTACACGGTGAGCGCATCGAGCAGCCCCTGGGTCGGGTGCGACACGTGCGCCTCGCCTGCAGATAACACGCTGACGTGCGGCGCGACGTTGGCGGCCACGAGGTCGAGAACGCCGGCCTCGGCGTCGCGGATGACGAAGGCGTCGACGTGCAGCGCCTCGAGCGTGTACACGGTGTCGAGCATGCTCTCGCCCTTGACGCGCGAGGACAGCTGCACCTCGAGATTCACGACCTGCGCGCCGAGGCGCCGCGCGGCGAGCTCGAAGCTCACGCGCGTGCGGGTCGAGGGCTCGGTGAACAGGTTGGCGATGGTCGCGCCCGCGAGCGCCTGGCTGGTCGGCGCTCGTGCGCCCGGCGCGCGCACGAAGCCCTGCGAGCGCTCCAGCAGCCGCTCGATGAGCGCGCGCGGCAGCGTCTCGAGGGTGAGCAGGTGCCGCAGCGATCCGTCGGCGCGCAGCTGATCGGTCATGGCCTCATTGCCCTCCGTGCGTCTCGCCGGCGAGGAACCGCCCGAGAATCACCGCCGCGGCCGCGCTGTCGACGTCGTCGCGGCGCACGCGCCGGCGGCGCTCGCCGCGCGCGCGGCGCCGCTTGAGCGCAGCGCTCGCCTCGAGCGATGAGTAACGCTCATCGACCAGGTGCACGGGCAGGGCGAAGCGCTGCTCGAGCTCGGCGGCGAAGCGGCGCGCGGCGTGCGTCAGCGGGCTCTCGGTGCCGTCGGTATTGTAAGGAGCTCCGACCACCAGCACCCCCGGCGCCAGGGCGCGCACTTCGCGTGCGATCCGCTCCCAGTCGGGCCCGGAGGCGCCGACCCGCACCGCCCCAAGTGGCGCGGCGCTGCGCGTCAGCGTATCGCCCGAGGCGATGCCAATACGTTTCAGTCCGAAATCGAAGGCGAGGACGCTATGTGGGCGCGTCATGCCCTGGAGCGCGCCAGCCTAGGCATGCCCGGCCTCGGTGCTCAGGCGATCGACGTCGATGCCGAGCAGCCGCCAGGCGCCGGCCCAGCGCTCTTCGAACGGCAGCTCGAACACCACGCGCGGGTCGACCGGCATCGAGGCCCAGGCGTTGTCCTTCATCTCCCGCTCGAGCTGACCGGACTCCCAGCCGGCGTAGCCGAGCGCGATGAAGGCATCGCTCGGTCCCTCGCCGCGCGCCATGGCCGCGAGCACGTCGCGTGAGGTCGTGACCTGAAGGGTGTCGGACACTTTGTGGGTGTGGTCCCATTCCCCGCCCGGCCGGTGCAGCACAAAGCCGCGATCGGTGTGTACCGGTCCGCCGCGCAACACCGGCTGCGATGCGATCGACTCGGTGGAGGGCTCGAGCTTCATCTGCGAGAGCACGTCCGAGAGCTTCATCGGCAGCGGCTTGTTGAGCACGATGCCGAGTGCGCCCTTGTCGGTGTGCTCGCAGATGATCGCGACGGTCTGGGCGAAATTCGGGTCGGACATCTGCGGCATCGCGATCAGCAGATGGTTGGTGAGGCTGCCGCTGTCGGAGTCGCCGAAGGTGTGTCCGCCCTCACCCGCGACCTCGTCGCTGCCGCTCATCTCGATGTGCCTGCCGGCCATGGCACCAGTATGGGCACGCCGGCGGTGACTCTCAAGGAATGGCCGAGACGGTTCCGTGAGCGCCGCTGAACTGCCATTCGTAGGCGAACCGCAGCACCCGGTATTCGGCGGCCAGCTCGGGCGTGAACGGGTCGAAGGGGCTGGCGAGCCTGAGGATCGCGAGGGCCGCCTGATCGAGCTCAGGGCTGCCGCTCGAGCGGCGGATGACCGCCCGATCGAGCTGCCCGTTGGCGCGGATGCCGACCTCGACGACCGGGTTGCGTACGGCGCCCGCGGCCCGTGCCGCGGTCGGATAATTGAGCGTTCCGATGCGCTCGACCTTGCGCCGCCAGGCATCGAGGTACGGCGCGAGCGTGGCCGCCCGGGTGTCGGGTGTGATCCACAGCTCTTCGCGCTTCGGTCCCGCGAGCACCGCGGGCCCGGTGTCGTCCTCGGCTGCGGGCTGCACGGCAAGAGGATCATCGAGCAGCAGCGGGCGCTCGCGCTGCGATCCGGTCGTGCCGGCGTCGGCGAGGTAACGCACCTGCGTGGTCCAGGCCGTGGAGGTGAGAAGGCGCTCGCCGTCCTTTCCGGCGCGCTCGCCCAGCTCAGCCAGGGAGTCGCCCTCCGGGGTGCCCGCGTGCCGCAGCACCGGGTGGCCGGAGGGGTTGTGCGTCGCAACGGGTGTGCGCGCGTTACCCGAGCCGAGTTGGGTGCGCTGCGCCAGGTAGGTCGCACCGGGATTGTCTTTGTCCTCGGGGAGCTCATCCGACACCAGAAGCACTTCGAGGCCGGGAGCGCTGCCCTCGCCCGCAGCGGCGTTGAAGGTGAGCCCGACGATGAGGAGCCCGTGGAGGAGTCCGGCGAGGAACAGCATGGTGAGCAGGCGATCGCGGACCGGGGCCTTGCCCTCGCGCAGCATCAGTGCCCGGCGTGCCATCGTTTCCCTCAGCGGGCCGGTCCTGCGCCGGGAGCGCCGTGGCGGTCGGCGCCGCGCGTGACGGGCGCGGTGGCCAGCCGCCGCTCGATGGCCAGCATCAATTGCTCGCCGATCGAGATGTGGAACTGCTTGTCGAGCTCGCGGATGCCGGTCGGGCTCGTGACGTTGATCTCGGTCACCAACCCGCCGATGACATCGAGGCCGACGAAC
>Ga0307477_10000550_pt1 | contig 40739 bp, 32 predicted proteins | sample atmos_gasesECM2C_FD_203316 | JGI IMG/M metagenome (GOLD analysis project Ga0307477, IMG submission 203316) | Hardwood forest soil microbial communities from Morgan-Monroe State Forest, Indiana, United States - atmos_gasesECM2C_515 | ecosystem: Environmental > Terrestrial > Soil > Temperate... | reverse complement strand
GTTCGCGTAGCGTATCACCCGGGAGACACTTTCTGGCGGGCCGGTTGCCCTGCCTTCACTACATAGTCGAATGGCTGCACCGGAATTCGACAAATCGTCTTATAAATTCGAATGCCTCCGCTCTTTAGAACTATGCTTTACACCTGCTTTTATCTTCCATGGACTCCGACTGGGATGACCGCTGTGATAGTATTTGCTGAGCCCAAACTTCAAGGAGTGGTTTGTTTGTCCGGTTATCCGACTGTGCAGGACTTGACCGCAGCGAAAGCTTCCGCAGGGCCGTTCGTCGGTGCAATTAGACCATGAGTCCACTTTGGACCGGCGTCAGTCCGGGAAGTTCATCCGGCGTATGATGGCCACGAAACCCGGGTCAGAGTGCAAGGAATCGAACTCCGGATCAGACTTCACCCTGACCATCCCGCCCGACCGCTCGGCATGGGACTTTTCGAGCCAGGTCAATGCCTCACTCTTCTTTCCCATCCGGGCATAGAGGCTCGCAATCCAGTACGGTCGTGCGCTCAGAACGGGACTCTTCAAACTGTAATCTAGAATAGCCTGCAGGAAACCCTGGTAGCCGGAGGTTTTGTAAGTATCTCCCAGTAACGAGGCCGCTGCAGGGTTCCCAGACAGCCGCACCACCTCCTGCCATTCCGCGACCGCTTCGAGATACATCTTCTTTAATCCGTAAGTCTTTGCCAGCCCAACATGCTCGCGAAAGGAATTGGGATCCATTTTCAGGGTCGCCTTGTACGCTTCGATCGCCTGATCGTATTTTTGCGCATAATAATAAGCATCTGCTACCGAGCCGTTGATCGACAGTGATAGTGGATCGAGCTCCTTGGCACGCTTTGCTTCTGCGATGGCGTCATCAAAACGGCCCACGGCATACAAATATTCGGCATACCACTGGTGGGCGGTTGGGTAATTTGGATTCGCCGCAATGGCACGCTGAAATTCCTGCTGCGCCTTGGAGAAATCCCAATCGTAATAAAGATACGTGTCCGCCAGGGTCGTGTGAGCTTCCGCTAGAGAATCATCAATCTCCAAAGCTTTCAGAGCGGCAGCCTTTGCTTTCGGCCGCGCCTCTTGCGGAGTCAGGCCAAGATACTCGCCATTTGCGACCGCGTAAGAGTCCGCCACTCCGGCATAGGCCAACGCATAGCCGGGATCTTTTTCGATGGCCTGCTGAAAATAATCCAGGCCTTTCTTCACCCCTTCGTCGCTTCGTTGGTTCCAATAGTAGCGTCCCTGCAGGTAAAGCCGGTACGCCTCCGGATTCTCCGTATCGCGCTTGGCGATTGCCCGCTGTTCTTTCCCATTCAACTCGATTCGCAGGTTCGTCGCGATGGCTCTGGAAATGTCTTCCTGAATGCCTTGGATGTCGGCCAGCTTCTTGGAATATTGATCGCCCCATACTTGCGACTCGCGGGCCACGTCCATTAGTTCCGCACTCACCAGAAAGGCATCGCCGCGCCGCGTCACTCTTCCAGTCACAACTGCGCGAACGTTCAGCTCCTGCCCGATTTTCTCCGGGGTGCTCTCCTTGCCCTTGTAACGGAATACCGTGCTGCGAGGCACCACTCGCAGTTGTGACACATGCGAGAGGCTGTTGATAACGCTTTCAGTTATGCCGTCGCTCAAGTACTCCGCATCCGGATCGCCGCCTGCGTTGGCAAACGGCAATACCGCCACCGAATCCATCGGCCCCCCAGCCGATGAGTGGTTGGTCCGGTTAAACCAGAGACCACCGGCGACGACCAAGACGGCGATTGTTGCCAGCGCAATCGTAAGTTTCTTTTTATGTCGTTTCGCGAGCCCAACGGCAATCGCTGTGTCGGAGCTGTGCTCGATTTGCACCTGCGCTTTCCATATGTGCGGGTCCGGATGGGCTTCTACGTTCACCGTCGCGGACCGGCTTGAATCGGTATCCCGCTTTAGCCTCCGCAAATCAGCGCGCATTTCGGAAGCCGATTGGCAGCGCAGATTGCGGTCTTTCTCCATGGCCCTGGAGATAACGCGCTCTAGCTCCGGCGGCACCTCCGGATTCAATCGGACCGGGGGCACCGGCGAACGGTGGAGGATAGCGTCGGTGATGAGGGCAGAACTATCTCCGCGAAAAGGCAATGTGCCGGTGGACATCTCGTACAAGACTACTGCGAACGAAAATAAATCTGTACGCGCATCCAAGTCCCTGGCACCCAACTGTTCGGGCGACATGTAGGCGACGGTCCCAACAGCAGTGCCTGGGCTCGTTAGATGCTCGTCGTTCACCCCGGGCGTCGCATCCGTGGCGAGCGTGGCCTCCGAAGCCAGTGCTTCTCGCTTCGGTGCCAGCTTCGCCAAACCAAAATCCAGTATTTTCGCGTGCCCTCTTTTGGTTATAAATATGTTGGCCGGCTTGATGTCGCGGTGGACGATGCCTTCGCCGTGCGCGGCCTCCAGGCCCTCTGCAATCTGGATTGCCAAATCGAGAAGACTTTCGATTTCCATTGGCCTGCCGGCGATGCGGTGCTTCAACGTCATACCATCCAAGTACTCCATCACGATATATGCCTGACCGTTTTCCTCGCCGATGTCATAAATCGTGCAAATGGTCGGGTGGTTGAGCGCGGAAGCAGCCTTCGCCTCACGCCTAAAGCGTTCGAGCGTCTCAGGGTCGTGCGCTAAATCCGACGGCAGGAATTTCAAGGCGACGGAGCGGTCCAGGCGGGTGTCTTCGGCCTTATAAACTACACCCATCCCGCCACCACCAAGTTTTTCCACAATGCGGTAGTGCGAAACGATTTTGCCGATCAGCGAGTCGGTGGCTGGCACGTGCTGCACATCTTAGGGCGCGTCAGGAATCAAGTCAACGAAGAGGGACACGAAGAGAGCAGCTTGTAGGGCAAGTCCTGATTAACTTACCGGACATCTCTAACGACGTCAGCTCTGTCAAATCTTTTTTGGACGGACTTGTGCAAAGTAAACGCGCTATCGGACAATTGAAATAGAACTTTATTTTGTCCGGTAGCGCGTTAATCAGTAGTTTAGCGATTAGACTTGACAGAACTCTGTTGTCGCGTTTTATAAGTGAGCCGCGCTGGCCAAAACGATTCGCACGGTGGGGGGAGACGACTCGATGCTGCGTCTGATTATGTTGGCTTTTGTCTTTGCGTATGTGATTTTGCCGGCGGCCTCCGCTCAAGCGACGGACGCTGGCTATCCCGATGAGTTGTCGCCCTCGCTGGCCGGCAGTGCCAAGGCGATGCACGCGATGATTCGCCGAGATCTAGCGGAAGCGGCGGAAAACATGCCTGCGGATGAATACGCCTTTCGACCGACGCCGCAGGTCCGCACCTTCGGTCAGATTATCGGTCACGTGGTCGATGCGAACTTCTTCTTCTGTTCGCAAGCAGCGGGCGAAAAGTCTCCAGCAACCGCTGACTACGAGCAAATCACTAACAAGGCTGCACTCGTCAAGGCGTTGAACGATTCGCTCGTCTATTGCGACCGGGTGTATGCGGCGACCACCGACGCTAACTTCATTCAGCCGGTGCAGATTGCGCATATTGTTGACACGGGGTCGACCCGTACCGTCCGGGGCGCTGTGCTGATGTACAACATCACTCACAATAACGAGCATTACGGCAACCTCGCCGTTTACATCCGGCTGAAGGGCCATGTTCCGCCCTCAACAGCCCGGGCCCAGCAGCGAAAGAATTAGTAACGCCTGGTAAGGGCAGATCCAACCGGTGCGTGCAACTATTACGGCGTATCACCGAGCAGTTTCAGTTTCTGTTCGGCACTGTCCCTAATCGCATTACGGATCTGCTCGTTGTCGGTCGTGTCGGAGGACAAAAGTTCCACAGCTTTCCTGGCGTTCTGGCGTGCCAGATCTTTCTGGCCGTTCGCAAGATAAGCATCTCCAAGACTATCGTAAACATTGGGCGAATTCGGATAAGCCGCAAGGTTGAGTTTCATGATTTCAACCGCCCCTTTGGTATCGCCGGATTGAATGTGATCGTATCCCACGAAGTTCACGGTAGCCTCGGAAAACAAGGTGGCTTTGGGATCGTGTTGGCGGGCTTCTTCCAGAAGCTGTCCAACTTTCGCCGCGCCGCCGGGCTGATCTATCTGATCCAGGATGTGTGCCTCCGCAGGGATTGCGGGAGCGTTCGCAGTAGTCGGTGCTCGGCCTGGAGTCTTAATCAATGTAGTCACGTACCAGTCCGCGATAATTCCCCGCAGCTCCGGATGGGCCGCAAATATATTCACCCCGTGGCCGCCTTTGGCGTAAAGAGCGAACGTTTTTCCCGGATTTGAGGTGAGGCTATAGAGCCACTCCATCGCTAGCGGTATGGTCGGGAATTCATCGTCATCTGCGACGGAGAAAAACACTGGCACTCTTGCCGAGTTGCGCAGGAATTGGCGCCCTTTTAGGTCTGTAACACCCGAGAGCAGCACCAAAGATCTCACCTCAGCATGGCGACGCGCCAGCTGCACGGAATTATCGACGCCGCAACTCGCGCCACCCACGCCGATCATGTCAGGCGTAACGCCCGGCTGGGACACCAGATACTGAAAGGCGGTGTCGAAATCACTCGGCCACTTTTCTTTTTGAATCTGCGCCATTTCCTGAGGCGGCAGCTTATCGAACGGGTCGCCACCGCTCTCTCCATAGCCGCGGTAATCCAGCGTGAGCACGTTGATTCCCGCTGCCGCGAGCTGCTGGGCCAAGCTGTCCCAAAGCTTGCGCCCGCGAATGTTGCACTGATGCAACAGTAGGACTCCGGGACCCGGCTTGGCAGCGGCAAAATAGCTCGCTTTTAGTTTGGTACCGTCCGCAGCGGTTAGGTCTACGATGCGCTGGGCGCGTAACACCGGCGCCACACAGATAAGGGAAAAGAGGAGCGCGGCTAGGACACGGGAAGAGAGTCGTCGAACCATTATCGGGACCTCCTCAAGCTCCCACATCATACAAAACAAGCATTGTGCGAGGAATATTAATCGGCACCCACAGACAGCTCGGGTGCAGGGCCACAATTTGAAGTAGCACTTTATTTGACCGGTAAGGACTTGAGAGTCACTTTCCGGTTGCCCGTGATCGGCCAAAAGTCCTGCGTTGGAAAACACCTAGTGTGGAGCGTCTGGCTTCGCAGGCTGCCACAATTCGATCGGATTTCCCTCAGGGTCGTGCACGCGGGCAAATCGGCCGGTGGGATCGGGCGGATATATCTTGATCTCGATTCCTGCGGCCTGCAGCTGGGCCGCCATCTTGTCGAGATCCCGAACTCGAAAGTTCAGCATCCAGACCTTTTGGGGATCCCCGAAATATTTGCTCGTCTCAGGGAAGGGAGCGAACGCGGTGGGTCCGGCATCTTGCTGCCAAGGGGATTCCGCGGAGCTCGTTGGTATGAGGGAGACCCCCAGGTGTTGCTGGTACCACAGCCCCAGCGCTTTCGGATCTTTGGCTCGAAAGAAGAATCCTCCGATCCCCGTCACTTTTTCCATTTCCGCTCCTGCCAATTCATGTGTGGCAGCTGGGTTGGTAGGCGGAGCAGGACTCGCTGATTGCGCGGGGTTCTGTGCCGTCAAGGCGAATTCATTCCGGGGCAGAATGAAGCTGAACCCGAAAGCATATGACAGGCTTTGCAATAGCTTGCGCCGTTGAAAGCTCATGCCATCCTCCTCCCGAGACTTTCTGCGAGTTCATTTACGATACCTGCACGGACGGAGTCAAGTATAAAGGGCGGGTTCAGGGCGATTGGCGGTCAACAGGTTTCAATGGGGAAAGCGTTTTTGGTAGGTGACAGGCGCTTCGGAACCGCTTGACAACCCAGACTCAACTAAAGACAATGTGAACGCTACGTAGCGTAGCGTTCAACTATGCAAATTGCCAAGCGCAAGATAGACGGCCAAACCTTTTACAGGAAGGCGGGAACGGGAGAGCGTGCGCTCGCAACCGCCGCAGAGATTCTGCGGCGTGAAGGGTATTCACGACTGACCATGGAACGGGTCGCAGGGAAAAGCGGTGTGGCCAAGACCACTATCTACCGGCGCTGGCCGACTAAGGCCGCGCTATGCATGGAACTGTATCTCGAAGTGGCAGGCCGGGAATTGCACGATCCGGACACCGGCGATATCGCAGGCGACCTTCGGCACATCTGTAACATGGTAGTGCGCCTGCAAACGCGGACTGTCGCAGGCCCGGCATTCATCGGCTTAGTCGCAGAGGCGCTGTCGAACCCCAAATCCAGCGCGTCGTTCCTGGCGGAGTTCGCGGAGCGGCGCCGGGAATTAACACGCCGGGTGTTAAAGCGAGCTATTCATCACGGGGAAATTCGCGCGGATACGGATGTCGATCTGGTTATCGATGCGCTGGGCGGTGCGACGACTTTTAGATTATTGCAGCGTCACGCTCCTCTCTCGCGAAGGTTTGCCGATGCGCTGGTCACGCTCGTGCTGTCCGGGTGCAGGGTTCGGAAGGAGAGGCGATGATCCGGCCTTGCAGCGAGGCAGAAATTCCATGTATAGAAACCATTATTAACGAAGCCGCGCACGCCTATAACGGAGTCATTCCGGCCGATTGCTGGCACGAACCTTACATGTCGCGAGTCGAATTGCTGGCAGAGATCACGGCCGGTGTCCACTTTTTGGGATGGGAAGATTCGGGAGCTCTGATCGGAGTCATTGGAATCCAGAAAGTACGTGATGCAACGCTGATTCGTCACGCGTATGTGCGGTCCGGCCATCAGAATCGCGGTATTGGAAGCCTACTACTGGCTTCTCTCATAAGACAGTCGAGTGGTCAGCTACTGGTCGGCACCTGGGCCGCTGCGGAGTGGGCCATTCGCTTTTACCAGCGGCACGGCTTCCGCCTGGTTCCCACAGAAGAAAAGGATCGGCTCGTCAGCACGTATTGGAAGATTTCTCAGCGACAACGAGAGACTTCGGTCGTCCTACGTATGCCGACGAGCAATACCGTTAACAGCTGAGCCTGATGTGCCATTTCACTGGGATGAACGGGTCGCAGTTCGAGTCCTTGCCGGTTCACCAGCTTTTTGGCCGATAACTTCTTCGAGCACCATCAGTTGACCCTGTTCGGCTCTTCTGAGCCATCGGTCCATTTGGGAACATCTGGGAACAAAACTCCCGAGACTCGCTCGACCGCACGTCGTTGCGAGTCTGGAATCGCTTGCAATCGCGAGGAGACGATTTAGAAAGCGTTTCCGGCGTTGATCGGGACAATGCTCGCGAACGTTCGCTGGAAGCCCGCTCGCCGGATTGCAGGGCAGCCTGGCGCTCTGGCGAGACCGGTTTTTCTGGTCACTCAGGCCAGTTGATTTCGTTCTCGGCGTATAACCTCAGTTGTTTGAAATCGCCCGTTTTCCAGTCACTGAGATCGGCTTCTCTGAGCACATGTGCCGTCTGCAGAGTCCAGCAAAGTTCAGTCTTGTCCATGAAGCGGACCCGAACGTACAGCATGCCTTCCTCGAAAACGTGCTCGGCCCAGTCCACGATCTTGCCGTGGACTCCGCGATACTGCTTCCCAGGCTTGGGTAAATCCCTCGCTGGTTTGTCAGCCGTTTTTTTCTTTCTCATGGGTGGGCCTCACCTTCCGTCCGCGGAATATCGCCGGCCGGCTTTGGGTACTGCCGTTCCCAATCGCGTTGCTCTTCCTGCGTGAAGAACCTTACCTTGGGTGGATTTCCCTCCACGCGCCGGCGATCTTCTAGAACCCGCACATCCCGATAGACCTGCACTTCGTCCAAGGTGTTCTTCTCGTACTCGCGGTAGCGCGTCCCGAACCGCGCGGAATCTTGCAACTCCGACCGTTGAAGGGCGCTGCAGAAAAAAGAATTGAGCCGCGCGCGGTGATCCTCGAAGAGCACTAGCTCTTCGTCGAAGTACGAGGGGTTGAGCTGCGAGTCCTTGGCACGCTTGAGGTGTTCGAGACCGCGCACGGCTTCATCAACACCTCGATTCACCAGGAGAATTGCTTCGTAGAGATGGGCTTTTTGCATTTGAATCTCCTCTCTTGCTCACGATGGGAACGCCGCAGTCCCATAGTTGATAGGAGTGTTCGGACACACGGATAGCGAGACAGTTGAAAGCCGACCTGGTCCACCAAGCAAAATCGCGAGTGAGCTAGGGAGGAGATTCTGAGACTGGCTCAGCGTCCGAGGAGGGAAACGACAAACGCGAGGCAAGTTGCGCGGAGAATGGAAAATGGATAAGTTCTTTTGCAGCCATCGTTGCACCTCCGGTGCGACTTTGGTCAGGGGCGCGTCGGTGCTGAATTCACCGGCGCGTCCCGCTTTGTTTACTTGTTTCGTTTCTTTCGCTTCTTCCGACCGCCCGTACCCCAATAATGCTGAACCTTGTACTTCCTGGCCTTCTCGACGTCCTCTTCGGTCCAGAGCCGGACTTCAATGCCAATTACAGATTGAAGGGGAGGAGCCGTTAATTCCCCTTTGACGATCCAGCGCCAAAGTGTGCTGGAACTAACTCCGAGCATTTTTGCCACTTGAACCGTGGAGTATGTTTTCATCTGAATAATGAAATAGCCCTACTCTATTTGTCAAGCGTAAAATAGCACCAGCACGTGCACACTCTACAACAAGCTATCTGGGTCGCCATGAAGAGTATCGCAAGAGATGACCTGGGGAAAGTGACAGGGCCGCAGTCAGCATTCGTCAGGTTTGTGTTGACAGCGCTGGCCGAATCGAGCTGCATTCTTGATAGTCCGTCAGCGCAGGCCTAGGTAAGTATCGTGGGCGCTCAATGCAGGAGGTCTACCACGCCCTTGCCAGACTCTGCAGTCCTCGCAGATAGTCCTCTTTCTCGACCCGACTTTCGACACCGAATCCCGTCAGGATGGTCATCGTTTGTCCCACCGGAACTCCGGCAAAGCTCAGCGGCTATCTCCAGACCAGTAGATTAAATCGCGATTCGCGGGGCGATTAATAAAGCAGTTGCCCTTAGCTGCCGGTACCGGTCAGTTTCGTCACTAGCAGGGTGTTGTTGCTGCCAGTGATGGTGGCTGCGCCTTGGATGCTTCCGGTCCGACTGGGTGTGAAGGTTACGCTCAAGGTGCATTTGGCGCCGACGGCCAGGCTCGTGCCGCAAGGCGCTGTTCCGCCGGCTGTCACCGAGAAATCGACGCTGCCTGCGAAGGATAAAGAAGTGAGAGGCATGGAGCCCGAATTGTTCGTCACGGTTAGGATCTGAGGACTGCTCGTGGAGCCAACGGCTTGCGATGCGAAGGTTAGGCTTGCGGGCGCGATGGTAACGGGCAGCAAGGCTGTCCCGGTCAGATTCACTACCTGTTGGCCTACCATCACGTTGTTGTCTGAAATTACAAGCGCGCCTTGAATAGCTCCGGCGATCGACGGCGTGAACGTCACGCTGAGCGTACAACTTCCGCTGGGGGCCAGCACGGACGTGTTGCTGCAAGGCGTGGTGGTGCCTCCGACGGCCGTAAAATTCCCGCTGGTTGCGATCGAAGAGAGAGTCACCGCGCTCGCGCTGGTGTTTTGCACCGTGACTGTTTTTCCCGCGCTGGTTGTGCCGACGGCTTGGCTGGTAAATGCGAGCGATGCGGGTGTGAATTTCAGCGGAGAGGTAGTGCCGCCCGTCCCGGTTCCGGTGAGTTTCACTTCTTGCGGGCTGTAAGCGGCGCCGTACGCTACGGTGACTGCTCCGTCGATGCTGCCGTTGGCTGTGGGAGCGAAAGTCACTGAAATAGTGCAGTGAGCGCTCCCGGCAAGCGTTCCCGTGCACGTTGTTCCGCCGCCTGTCGTTGAATAGTTGCCACTGGCAGCGATACTGATTCCCGTCAGGGTTGAACTCATGTTGTTCGTCATTGTTACGGTTTTCGCAGTGGCGGTGGAACCGACTGGTTCGCTGCCGAAAGCCAAACTCGCTGCAGAGAATGTCACGGGCGCGACTCCCGTTCCGGTTAAGCCGACGATTTGCGGCGAGTTCGACGCTGTGTCGCTGACCGTAATTACGCCGGGGATGCTGCCGGTGGTGGCAGGAGTGAAAGTCACGCTAATCGTGCACGTGGCTCCGGCATTGAGAGTGCTGCCACAGGTATTGTTTTGCGCAAAACCTCCGGACGCAGGAGAGACTGAAATCGTGGTCTGCGCGGTGCCCGTATTTTTCACCGTGACCACCTTAGCCAAGCTAGTGGCTCCGACCGCCTGCGCGGTAAATGTCTCGGCTGCGGGCGTAACCGTGACGGTGGTAGCTTTGCCGGTGCCAGTGAGGCCTATCGATTGAGGCGAGTTCGATGCCTGATCGGTGATTGAGACTGCGCCGGTGCGAGTGCCGACCTGAGTGGGCGTGAATTTCACGCTGACCGTGCAAGATGCTCCGGCATTCAGCGTGCTACCGCAGGTGTTTGTCTGCGTAAAATCTCCGGTGGCCGGCCCGACCGAAATCGTGGTTGATAACGTGCCGGTATTTTTCACCGTGACTACCTTGGCGGCGCTGGTGGTTCCGACTGTCTGCGCCGGGAATGTTTCGCTCGAGGGCGTGACTGTTACCGTGACCGTGCCACCGGAAGTCCCGGTGCCAGACAGGGTTACCACCTGTGGCGAATTCGCTGCGCTGTCAGTGATCGAAATACTGCCCGGAAGTGAACCGTTCGCGGTGGGGGTGAATGACACGGTGACGGTGCAACTGGTTCCGATCTGCAACAGCGTGCCGCAATTGTTTATCTGGGCATAGTTCGCGCTCGCCGCGATCGCGACAGACGTGCTGGCGCTGCCGGTATTTTGGACCGTGAAGGTCTGGCCGACGCTGGTGGTTCCGACGTTTTGGCTGCCGAAGGCAAGGCTGTTCGGGTTTGTCGTCACAGTGGTGAGCGCCGCTGTTGCGGTTCCCGATAGAGTCACGGTTTGCGGCGAATTCGCTGCGCTGTCGGTGACGGCAATATTTCCCGTCAAGGCTCCTGAGGTGACCGGAGCAAACGTCGCAGTAATCGTGCAGGTGGCACCGCCAGCCAGCGTAGCCGGAGCAACCGGACAGCTATTGGTCTGGCCGAAATTAGTGCTGGCGGTGATCGCGACCGTTGTAGCCGTGCTGCCCGTATTTTTTACGGTAATCGTTTGGCCCGCGCTGGTTTGGTCCACCACCGTTGAGGCGAAAGAAAGGGTTGTAGGCGTTGCCGTAACGGTGGTTGCTCCGCTCGGCGTTCCTTGATTCACGAAGAAAGGCTGATCAGCGAAAACCGCGCAGCCACCCGAAGAAGGGAAATTCTCGACAAATACAAGGAACGTCGCGGGAGTGGCGATGTCGGACGCGGGCACAGTCACTTGTAATTCCGTCGAACTCACAAATATCGGCGTGAGAAAGATACTTGGGAAATTGATCCCTACATTCGACGCCGGGGTGAAGCCTGTTCCATTTATCGTAAGGGTGAATGCTGAGCCGCCTGAAGCGATTGTAGACGGGCTTAGGCTCGTAATCGTTAGCGGCGCGGTCGTTGTGTTGAAATTTGCATATACGAGCGATTCGTCAGTCGGAGACAAGGTATCCGGGTTGGTCGTTCCGGTTAGATCGAAAGTCCAGCCGGTGAATATCCACTGGCCGGGGGGCGTGGTCGTAGCTGGCGTTTCGGTGTAGGTCAATGTGGTGCCCGACGGATAGAAGCCGCCGGTGATAGTGGACGCAGGAGTAATCGCTGCGGTGCCCCCGCATGGCGGAAAATTGAAATTGGTTGCTGGCACATACTCCGGAAGAATGGTCGCGATGTAGCTCTGGCTGGCCGCCGGCAAGGTAATGGAAAGAGGATTGGCAGTACCGCCGGGGGTCCAGCTGGAAAAAGCAAATTGGGTGTTCACGCTGAATGGTCCCTGCGGCGTGGAAAACTGCAGGGTATGCATGGTGCCTGAGGCCCAGGCCGAACCATCCAAAGCGGGGTCTGGCGAAAAATTCTTCGGGACATCCCAAAACCCGCCATCCACGAGCACGCCCAGGTTCGAACTGAAGGAGTTGGGAGTTACATCTATGGTATAGACGGGCATATTTGTAAATTCCACGCTGGGATTGACCGTCAGACCGGTCTCCGGGACATAGAACGTTTTCGGATTCGAGCCTAATCCGCCTGCCAGCCAAAGGGGCCCATTGTTGAATTCGTAGAAGCTGAAGCCGCTGTTTGCCGTGGCGGTCAGCGTTGCCTGCTGTCGCGCTAGGACGTAAGTGCCGGGGGTTCCGTTGACCGTTATGTTTTGCGGTGCGGGCGTACCCGTGAGAACTACACTCCCGCTCCCGGACGGAAATACCGATGGAGTGTAAGGAACAAGCTGTATGAAGTTTGCCGTATAGGTTGCCACTTGCGGAGCGCTTACCGGAAAGCCAGCGTCGCCATTTCCCGGCATCACCGTAATCGAATGGCTTTGTGGTTGCCCATCGTTCCAGCGGCCGTACTCGTAGTAGAAAGTCGTCGGCTCTTGGGGATTGCTGCTCGCGACGATCACGCCGTTCACGGTTTGTACGCCGGCGGCAACGGCGAGCGTATGCATCGAACCTAAGTTCCAATTGAAAGTCATTGGGGTGGTGACGGGCGAACCGTCCACCAACACCTGCAACCCTAGCGGGTTCGAGGTGACCGTTACTTCGGTGGGAGCCACGCCGTACAGGCGCATGATGCCTTCCACGTCGGCCGCCGAGTACCCGACAAGATTGGAGAGCGGCATACCTGGCGGAATCGAATCGAGCGGAGGTCCTCCGTTGCGGGAAAACGAGAAGGCGGGATATTCCATAACCGACGCATAGTCATAAAAGCCGAGGTTCTGCTGATCGTTGTCCACGGCCGGGAGAAAGTTGCCAATCGAGCCTTTAATGACGTTGGCTTCGTTGAACGTTACATAGGTGGACGCATCCGTACGCGATTGCTCGTGCCACACGCCGGTCACGTGTCCAAACTCGTGGAGAATCGTCGCGATGGTGCAATTTGTGGCTCCGTTCACGAACTGCTCGCCTTGATGCGCGTCGCCTTCTTGCGCTTCGCACGACCCGTTGGGACGATCGAACAAGTTTATATCGATGTAGTTCGCTTGCGAGGCACGTGGCACAAACTGGATGACGCCGGCAAAGGTGGCATTGTAAATACTGATAGCGGCCTGAATGTTGGGTTGATCGCCCGAGGTTGGCTCGATCACATAGGGAATCTGGGCCACGCCGTTGACTTTGTCCCAGAGGAAGTTTGAGTTGGCAAGACCCACCGAGGCAGGATGCACGCCTCCGGCTTGCGGCATAGGCTCCACATTCTCAAGGATGATGTCACCTTGATATACATTTCGGCCGTTGATCACCTGGTAGGCGACCGGGCGTCCGCGCCACATGCCCAGGCGGGTTTCGGATGCTTGGGAGGGAAGTCGGGGAGCTTGCCTTCCGGGCGCGGGAGGTCCTTGTGGCGGTCGGTCTTGCGCAAAGGCGATACTGGAAAGTGCTGTGCCAAACAGTGCACACAGTACGATTGCAAAGGTTCGCCACGTTGCTTTAGACACAGCTTCCTCCGAAGAGTATCCAGGGAGTCGAGCCTAACCAACGTAGCCAGGAGCAGACGATGGATTGGGGTCCGCTTTCTTTTTTAGCGGTAAGCTAGCGTGCTGTCAAGATGGGAAAAGCGATAGGCCGGAAGTAATGGTAAGTACAGCCCTCGGTTAATTCGTGGTGGGCTTCATCGAGCGAAGGGCTATTCCGCCGAGGATGATTACGGCCGCAAGGATCGTCACCCACAGAAACGCGGGGTGGCGTTCCGACCAGGGCCGATCATCGGGGCGTCCCGTATAGGCCGCGTTCAGCTCTTCGGCGCTGAGCTGGACTTGAAGAGCGTTCGCGTCTTTTTGAAATAGCTTCGCGTAGTCATAGACCGGCGTGGCGAGCTTTTCGTCCCCGTAATAAAGGGTGAAGTGGGCTTCTGCGTTGGCGTCGAGGTAGATGCGGCGCTCGTACTGCTGCAGATGCACGGCTGTGATTTTAAGCGGCGCATCATCTCCGTTGTGAAGAATAACTTTGAACGGGGCTGTGCCGGTCCCGCCGACGTCAAGCGAGGGCTGCTCGGCATCAACCCTTTGGCCATTTCGTTGCATGTGGATGCGGCTGAGCTCTCCGGACCCAAACCACATGCCCTTGTCGCTTTGAATTTCAATGTCGCGTCGGAAATTCCCCTGTGCCGGATCAATGGCAAAGAGGATTCTTTCCACCGGAACATTCTTCGGAACGGAAATAATGAAGATCGTGTCGCGACCCTGCTGCGTTTGTTCTAGCTGAGCGCTAAGGTCCCGCCAGATTGCCGTTTGTTTCAAATTCATCCCCGCAGTTGCGCCCTCGACGTCGGAAGGTTTCACCGAACTCTCCAGCGAAACGCGCAAGTATTTGTAAGCGGTCACTGGAATCTGAAGCGTGCTGTTGTTGCCAAGCTTTTCCTCCGACAGATCGTAAAGCGTGGTGGTACCGAGATTGGACCATTGAGTTCCGTGCGGATCATCACTTCCTTCCACGCGGGCGTGAGCCACGAAGTTCCTCGTTTGCAGCTTTAATTCGACGCGGTCGTATCGGGGGATATCGGACATATCCAGAAGAAATTCCATCTTTCCAGCGACCGTTCCGGGCTGCAGCACGCTTATCTTTTTCTGTCCTATCTCCAATCCGCCTCGCTCTATGCGGAAGGCGTAGGGAATTTCTTTCTCCGCTGAATAAATCCGCAGATCTTCCAATCCTGGCTGGACATGCGGCCAAATGCTTTCATCCAACACGACGTAGTGCTGGCCGGCGGTGGGTATGGGCTGGAGCTGGCGTTCATATCTAAAATAGGAAATGGTGGGCGTGGCTATTAGAAGCATGGCCAGCATCTTCTGGGCGGTCCTCATCATTCAGTCCTTTACGCAGATTTCCCCGAGGAGTCAGAAGAAAGCTTCAGCCAGTCGCGTTGATAGATGAACGAAATTGCAAGCAGTACCGCGCCGAGGGCGATAAAGCTCACAATCCTATACGTGCCGCCGAGTTGGGAAACGTCATACATAAAAACTTTAGCAATCGTGAAAGCGATCAAAATTAAAGCCTGCCAGCGGACCAAGGCGGAACGTTTTCGAAAGCCGATGGCCATCAGGATCGCGCCGTAAATTAGCCAAATTGCTGAATAGCTGAAATCGCGGGCGATCGCCAGTTGGTTCTGGCGGTAAAACACGAAGTGGTTTCCGCTCGCAGGCATTCGCCGCGCAAAATAATCCGAAACTTCCAGGGTGAGGGCAATCAGGGCCAGGAAATTCACGCCCACTGCAGCAAGATGGAGAAGTGGCATTTCGTGTTCCGATGCGTGCTTCTTTCCGAAGAATGCGATGCCACCCAAAACAGCAATGGCGACCAAGTACGTAGAAAATCGCAAATTAAACAAAAATGTCTCCGTGCGAATGTGATCGTAGAAGAGTAATCGGAAAAGACCCAAGAGTAAGGCCGTGCTTGCCAAGTAGCGCAAAAAGTCCGTTTGGGTTTTTACGCTAATCCATAGAAGCGCTGCCGATTCGACCAGCCAGGAAATAGTGATCCACTGGCCTTCCAGCTTTAACGGAATGGCAATCGTGATGAAAGCGATGGCGATGGCCACGTGCAATAAATGGATGAACGTCGTATCTTTTTTAGGGAAACGCTTTTTGAATGATGCGGCAATACCTAAATAAACGGCCGCCAGTGCCAGTGCGAACCAGGTGAGTGTAAGGGTCTCGCCTAAATACATCTCATAGAGGGCCAGGAAAAACAGCACAGCGTTGAACAAGGGAATTATCGTCAGCGTAACGGAAGGCCCGGTGAATCGCTTCGACTCTTCGTAAGGGGATGCCAGCGGAATCGTCGCAAAGATGGCCGCAAACAACGCCGTAAAACAAACCGTCAAAGGCCGCTGGTCTTTGGAGTAGTAATCAGAGCACCAACCGATATATAGGATGATCGTCCCTGCAAAACTTCCCCAAAGCAGACGGCGCCAGGGCTTGTAGACAGCCATCGCCAAAATCGCAAGATCCAAGAGGATGACATAGGAAAACAGAACGGCCTCATGGTTCTCGCCGGTGGAAAGCAACACCGGAGTAGCAAAACCACCTGCCAGCGCGAAACTCGCCAGCAATTCCGCGTCTTGAGTCAGCGCTAGAACGATGGTGGCCGCGGTGACGATAACCATCGCAGAAAACGCGGCAGCCGCAGGTATGAGGTGGTAAATCTGAAAAGCACCCCAAAGCGAGAGATATAACGTGCCAATGCCGGCAGCTTTTAGCGAATACGAGAATGCTACGTGGCCTCGATGGCGAAACTTTTCACTCCATATCACTAGTCCGATGCCCGCCAGCAGACCAATGGCGACGCGCCCGCCAGGGCCGATCCAATTGTTTTCAAATGCGTATTTCAGAAAATAAGAAACTCCGACGAGCACCGCGACGATGCCGATTCGGTTCAGCCAAAATTGGCCGATTTTTTTTTCGAGGCCGGTGTCTTCATACTTTCGGGATGACGGGAAGTGCGGTTGAGATCGTCCGGAGGGTCGTTGGGGAGACGCGATTGTGTCAGGCGAAGGCGAGCCGGCTCCAACCTCAGCCGCGGGTGGAGGAAGCGTGGTCTTAGCAGCGGGCGTGCCCGGCGGTCGTTGTGGTGCCGAAGGAATTGCTTGTGGCCGAGCCTCGGAGGAGACGCCGCTTCTTTGTTCCAACTGATAGACCCGCGCAGTTAGAGCGGCAACCTGAGTTTTGAGAACATCGATCTCATCCGGCGGGCTGTCCATGCGCGTACACTAACCCATCGATTCACTGCCAGCAAGTCAGTTGGCGGGAAAGGCTTCGCAAACAAGGCCTGGCCCATTACCCTTTCCAACTGTGCTTCTAGGCGTGAATCCAATTTGTACCGAGCGGCTCGCTCTAAGCCCTGTATTACCAGTTTTCCGGTTGTCTCTGAGCGCCATGGAATTGTAAGAAGTTGAAAAGTGGGAAATGTGGTATTTCTTTCCGTGGATGGGCAGTTCGGACGCATCATAAGGCGTAACGCGCGATTTCGGGGTGTCTTGGGATGTTTGTTCCTTCATGTCGGGTCGGGAGACAATATGCGAAATAACAGATGCCGGCGTTCGTTTTTCAGGGTTTGGATTGGCGTGAGCTTGTTTTTCGTGAGCGGCGCCTTGGCCAGAGGTCAAGAATCGGCGGCGGGAGCGCGGATTGCCGCGCCGTCGGATGCGGCGGCCGACGTGCGCGCGCTTGCGGATGCGGTGCGCGCTTTGCAAGCGCAAGTGCAAACGCTGAGCTCACAGGTGAGCGAGTTGCGCGCCGACGAGCAGCGCTGGCATACAGAAGCTCGCGAGCTTCGAAGCGAGCTGGAAAGCACCCGAGCGCGGCTGGCCTGGCATCCGGGTGCTGTGGACAATACCGTGAACAATTCGTCGAACTACGCCGAATCTCTCACATCGCGCCAAAGGTTTGCGCCGCCCTCGCCGGATCCAAACACAAATCTAAGTACCTCTGGAACGCGCGAATCTGCTGCGTCCGCGACTTTGGAAGAGCGCGTAACAAAGCTCGAGGACAGCCAGGATTTGATCGATGCCAAGCTCACCGAGCAGAGCCAAACAAGGGTGGAAAGTGGCTCGAAGTACCGGCTCAGGCTGTCAGGAATCGTGCTCTTCAATCTTTTCGATGCGCGAGGAGGTGTTGATAATTTGGATTTCCCGCAGTGGGCGATTCCCCACACGCCGAGTATTTCATCAAATGCTTTCGGGGCTTCGCTTCGCCAATCGCAAATTGGGCTGGAAGCCTTCGGACCGGAGATTGCAGGGGCGCGCACCAGCGCGAATGTGAAGTTCGATTTCGCGGGCGGGTTTGCGCAGTTGCCGAACGGAATTTCCATGGGGCTGGTGCGTTTGCGCACGGGCACCGTTCGAATGGACTGGACTAACACTTCGATCATCGCCGGCCAGGATTCTCTGTTCTTCTCACCTTTATCTCCAACTTCGTTGTCTTCGCTCGCCGTTCCTGCGCTGTCCTACGCCGGGAATCTTTGGAATTGGACGCCGCAAGTGCGCATCGAACATCGCAAGGAGTTGTCCGACGCTTCCAGTTTGTTATTTCAGGCTGGAATTCTGGATTCGCTTACAGGAGATTTACCGGTTCCGGGTGAGCGCGTTCCGACACAAGGTGAACAATCGGGCCAACCGGCGTATGCTGCGCGGGTAGCCTGGAGCCGCCGTTTATTCGCACAAAATCTTACGCTCGGCGCGGGCGGATATTACGGCCGGCAAAATTGGGAATTTGGCCGCCATGTGGATGGGTGGGCTGCCACCCTGGATGTTTCGCTGCCTCTCGGCAGATTGTTCGGGGTGACCGGAGAGATCTACCGAGGGCGCGCGGTAGGGGGGATTTCCGGGGCAGTAGGACAGGATGTTTTGCTTTCAGGTCCGGTCACAGATTCGACCACTACCATTCGAGGCCTGAATTCCGTAGGGGGCTGGATGCAGCTGAAATTCAAGCCGACCGCTAAATTCGAAATAAATGCAGCGGTGGGTGACGATAATCCGTTTGCAGGCGAATTGAGGCGCTTCCCGGCCACGCAGAATTACTACGGGTATTCCATCTCGCGGAATCTGAGCCCGTTCGCCAATTTCATTTATCAGGTGCGCTCAAACGTGCTATTTTCAGCCGAATACCGAAGAATCCAAACCTATGCTCCCTACGGCAGTCTTAGCGCGGCAAATCAATTCGGCACGAGCGTTGGATACATATTCTGATGAACTTCTCGGGAATCGCGCAATTCTTGAAATCGTACGGCTGGTTCGTGCCGCTCGGGATTTTTCTGATTCCGTCCGCTGCGCAGTCGCAGGAGCGTGCGGTCACGATGAAGGTTGTGGAAGTGAAGCAAGGAGCAGAAAGAGCTTCCGATGCAGCCAACGCGGTGGTTTGGCTTAGTCCGCTCGATGGGTCGAAGCCAGGCCGCGCGTCGGAAGCGGCAGAGGGCCAAAGTCCGCAGCTCGTGCAGCGCAACAAACGCTTTGAGCCTCATATTCTTGTAGTACGGGTCGGCACCGTGGTGGAATTTCCAAACCGCGACCCTTTCTTCCACAATATTTTCTCCTTATATGACGGCAAGAGATTCGATCTGGGCCTGTATGAAGCTGGCACCACACGGTCGGTGCGCTTCGACCGGCCGGGGGTGAGCTTTTTGTTCTGCAATATCCATGCGGAAATGAGCGCCGCGGTGGTGGCGGTGGACAGTCCGTACTTTGCAATCTCCGATCACCAAGGGCGCCTGAGCATAGCGAGTGTCCCGGACGGACGCTATGAACTACACGTGTGGTACGAACGCGGGACCGCGGAAAACCTAAAGAGCTTAACTCATGTGATTGAAATTTCGGAGTCTTCCCGTGCATTGCCTCCCCTTCGTGTGATCGAGAATCCCGATTTCACTCTGGCGCACAAAAACAAGTATGGCCAGGAATATATCCCACCGCCTAATCCTGGGTATGTTCAGCCGTAGAACGTCGATCGCCGGTGAACCTCCCTGTCGATTTCGGGATGAAGTTACAATTTTTTTACAAATTGCAAACAGTGCGGTGACAACGAACGGGGTGAGTTCTCTCAGACTTTTGGTCGATGGTAGGGGGTTTCTGGATTCACCGGGTTTTCGCCAATTCTCGTGGCTTCGCGCGCTGGATGCGGGACCGCATTGACCGTTTTCAGGCGAACGGATTACCATCGAGGAACTCCCCGTTTCCCCTAGCCGATCGCACGCTCAGGTTAGCGTGACCGAGGACATTGACATTATGGATACTGTTCTGATTGTCGAAGACAGCCGTCCCATGCAGCGGACGTTGCGGCGGCTGTTTGAGTCCGACGGGCTGCAGGTAGAAATTGCCTCGGATGGAGTGGACGGACTAGAAAGCTTTAGAAAGCAGATCCCCAATGTGGTGGTTCTGGACCTGACTCTTCCGCGCCTTCCCGGCAAGGAACTTTGCAGGGCGTTCAAAAGCCATGCGGCGGCGGTGCCGGTGGTGGTGCTGAGCGCAAATACCGAAGTAGAAGATAAAGTGCTCCTATTGGAACTGGGAGCCGATGATTACGTCACCAAGCCGTTCAGCCCGAAGGAACTTTTGGCGCGAGTGAGGCGGGCGATGCGCCGCGCGAGCACGGCAACCGCTGACGGCGCGCGGGTGAGCCAGGAAACTCCGCAGCACGAATGGCTCGTGTTTGGGGACGCCAAGATCGACTTTACCGGAATGGTGGCCACCCGCGGCGGTAAGATCCTGACCCTCACCGCACAGGAATTCAAGCTGCTCAAGTTTTTTGCGCGGTCACCGGAAAAGGCTATTTCGCGCGAAGAGCTCCTGAACGCCGTATGGGGATATCAGAACTATCCGACGACCCGAACGGTAGACAATCACGTTTTGCGTCTGCGGCAAAAGCTCGAGCCCGATCCCGGCAATCCGCGATATTTCCTGACCATGCACGGCACCGGCTACAAGTTCTCTCCCGGAGACCTCGTTGCGGTTCCTGGAAAATAGCGCGAGGACCTGAATGGGCCGTCTTAGATTGCGCACGCAACTTCTGATCGCAACCTTCCTGATAATCTGCGCGCTCACCGGCGCTCTGCTTTTCATCGTGCGATACACAGTGCGTTCGGAAATTGCCAAGCAGGTGCGAGAAAGCACAGATGCGTCACTACTGGCGTTCGAGAATGTCCAGCGCGAGCGCGATCTGCAACTGTCGCGCACCGCGGCGCTCTTGGCGGAACTTCCCACCCTGAAGGCTGTGATGACGACGCAACACCCGCTGACGATTCAAGACGCGTCAGAACCCTTCTGGAAGCTCGCGGGCAGCGATCTTTTCCTGCTTGCCAAACCGGATGGAGAACTGCTGGGCTTTCACGTCGCGAAACCGGGTTGGGAAGCGGATCTCTCCAGGCATAACTTGAAGAACTCTCTGCAACGGGGAGAAGATGCCGCCTGGTGGTACGCCGACGGCCAACTTTATCGGGTTTTCCTGCGGCCGATCACCGCTGGAATTGCGGAGAACCAGAGGCAGCTCGGAATCCTTGCGATCGGCTACCAGATAGACTCCACGGTAGCAAAGCAGCTTGCCATTGTGTCCGGCGGCGAAATTGCGTTAGCCACGAGAGAGAAAATTATCGCCTCCACCTTCTCGAAAGACGCTGAGGCGGAGTTGCAGCGGTGGATTCAGCAAAATCTCAAGTCCGATACCGGCACCGGGGAACTCGCCTTAGGGCCGGATCAATATCAAGTGTCTTCCATTTTAATCCAAAGCGGACCGCCAACGCCCGTGAAGTGTTACGTGTTGATGTCGTTGCAGCCTGCCAACGGCTTCATCCAGCGGCTGAATCGTACAATTTTTGTACTGGCGATTTCTGCAGTGGTTTTGGCGGCCTTGCTCTTAGGTTTCGTCTCCAGAACGATCACGCACCCCCTGGATGACTTGGTTTCGGGTGTTCGAGCGCTGGCGGCCGGTGACTACACATACTCGATTACTCCACGTGGGAGCAGTGAGGTTGCCGAGTTGAGCGAGGCATTTTCAAAAATGCGAGGCGAACTGCGCACTTCGCAACAACAGCAGCTCGCTACCGAACGCATCGCGGCCTTTGGAACGGCGGCCAGCTCGATTTCCCACGACCTGCGGCACTATCTCGCGGCCGTAGTTGCCAACGCGGAATTTTTGTACGAAGCGGAGAAACTGAAGCTTAATAAAGACGAAATTTATGACGAAATCAAAACTGCCTCGGAACAAATGATCGATTTGCTGGATTCGCTGCGTGAGCTTGGACGGGAAGAGGGCTACATCGCCCCGGTCCCCGGCTTCCTGGATCAGAGCGTTCGAAGAGCGATAGAGTCTGTGCGAGCGCGGCCGGAATTAAGGAGCCGGGCGATCTCCATCAGCACTTCTGGAGATATGAATGGGGTGTTCGACCCCAAGAAGCTGGAGCGCGCATTTTTCAATTTGCTGTTGAATGCGTGTGAAGCGACCGCGCAATCTCAAGGCCAGATAAAAGTTGAAGTTGCATCCTCAGAAGAGTCCTTTGAGATTCGAGTGGCGGACAACGGGGCCGGGGTGCCGGATTCCATCCGCGGCACGCTCTTTAACCCTTTCGTCAGTTCGGGGAAATCGAACGGGACGGGTTTAGGACTCGCCATCGTGAGTAAGGTCGTTCACGATCACGGCGGCCGTGTCACCGTGGAACATACCTCAGGCGCCGGAACAATCTTCTTGGTAAGACTACCGCGATCCACCAGTGGGCCGGTCGTGACCGACCGGGCGACCATGAATCAAATCCGATTTTGAACTCATGCACAACTTCCTGTTCCCGTTGCGAGGCGCTCCGGGGAAAATGCCTTCGAGTATAAGAAGTCTTCTTGACCGCTGCTTTCAAGTGGGTCGCGCCAATGGATGGCCAATTAAACACATACACTAAAAACCCGATTACCCCCCAATGGCTTGGCAGCGAACATGTAGACGGAGGGCGGGCCATGTCCAATATACGAGTCCTTATTGTGGATGACAAACAGCTGGTACGGAACGGTTTGCGCATATTCCTGGAGTTGCACGATGGCATGACGGTTTGCGGCGAGGCTTCTGACGGGCTGGAGGGTATCAAGAAAGCTTTCGAGCTCAGGCCCGATGTGATCCTGCTGGACTTGAGCATGCCGACTCTGGACGGTTTGAGTGCAGCTCGGCTGATCCGAGCGGGCTCGCCTAAAGCCGAGATCCTGATCGTTACGAGCTATCATTCCCTCGAAGCGGCGCGCATGGCAGCCGAGGTAGGAGCAAGCGGTTACGTCACCAAGTCGCTGATCGCGAGCGACTTGGTGCCAGCGATTGAGGAAGCGTTCAGCAGACACGCCGCTGGATCGGTGGAAGTCGGGGGATGAAATGACCTCTCCTTCACCGGAGGAGTTGCAAAAAGAGTTCCACACGGTAGGGAATAAACAGTAGAAATATTCGATCGCCTAAGCCAGCGAGAAAGCCAACCGAGACAGCCCACCGAAAGCATGCGGAAACCGGAGGATATTGTTGTGAGGCTGGAGGGCAGTTCGCAGCGCAAGAACCCCCAGCAGCGATATGGCACTTGGCGTGGTTAATCTTGCGCGCCGCCACTGAGCTCGCGCACAATGGCACCCACGAAGGCTTTCGCATCTCCGAAAAGCATAAGCGTTTGATCGAGGTAATACAGTGGATTGTCGATTCCGGCGAACCCAGGACTCATACCGCGTTTGATGACCATTACGGTACGGGCCTTATCCACATCGAGGATCGGCATGCCGTAAATGGGGCTGCCCGGATCGGTGCGCGCCGCGGGATTGGTGACGTCGTTTGCGCCGATCACCAGTGCAACATCTGTTTGAGGAAAATCGCCGTTGATTTCATCCAGATCGAGCAACTTGTCGTAGGGAATATCCGCTTCAGCCAACAAGACATTCATATGACCGGGCATGCGTCCGGCGACCGGATGAATGCCAAATTTCACCTCCACACCGCGCTTGGTTAAAGCGTCATACAGTTCGCGCACTTTGTGTTGCGCCTGGGCCACGGCCAGCCCGTAGCCCGGAACAATTACGACTTTGTTGGCTGCGGAAAGAATCGCGGCGGCTTCTTCCGCTGTAGCGCTGCGCACGTTGCGAGCCTCTTGCGTCGCTGCTCCGGACACTTGTTCCTGTCCGAACGCCCCAAACAGTACGTTTGTAAATGAACGGTTCATGGCCTTCGACATATTCAAAGACAGGATAAAACCGGAAGCGCCATCCAAAGCTCCGGCCACGATCAATAATTTGCTATCGAGGACGAATCCCATGGCGGCGGCGGAAAGTCCAGCGTAGGAATTCAAAAGGGAGATCACCGTGGGCATGTCGGCGCCGCCGATTGGAATAATCATCAGCACGCCAAACAGAAGAGGGATTCCGATGATGAAGGGAAAGATGTGTGTGTGAGCGGGATGGAAGACGATATAAGCCGCCAGTCCGATGGCCACGGCGAGTACGCCAAGATTGACGATGTTTTGCCCCTTATAAGTGATCGGGCGCTGCGGCAACCACTCTTGCAGTTTTCCTGCCGCCATCAGGCTGCCGGTGAATGTGAGCGAGCCAAGGATCACTTCCAGGCAGAGAACCGACAAGGTGAATTGCGAGACCTCGCCGCCACGAAGGTAAAATTCCGAGGTGCCGACCAGTGTTACGCAAAGCGCTCCGAACGCGTGACTGAGCGCGGTTCGCTGCGGCACGGCGGTCATTTGCACCATGCCGAGCGGGACGCCGATGATCGTCCCGAGCACCAGAGCGATGGCGATCCACTGGTAGTCCATGCCGTGATTCAGGAGCGTTCCGGCAATAGCCAGGAGCATTCCTAACTCGCCGGCCCAGACGCCGTGACGCGCGGTGGTGGGCGCGCTCATCCATTTCAGCGAAAGAATGAACAGAGCGGTAGCGGCCAGGTAAGTGAGTTCGATGACGTGTTGGGGGACCTGCATCTATTTCACGGTTTTTTGCGGGCGGCTGGATTTGAACATCTTCAGCATGCGGTCGGTAATCAAGAAGCCGCCGACCACGTTGCTGGTGGCTGCCACAATGGCGATGGTGCCGAGAACGGTCGATAGCGTGCTTTTATGCTCGCCCACCAATAAAATGGCCCCGACAACGGCAATGGCGTCCAGTGCGTTCGTCAATGACATGAGCGGCGTATGCAGAAGGGGGGAAATGCGCCGAATCACTTCGAATCCGATGAAAGCGGCGAGCATGAAGACGTACAGATCCGTCATCAAATCCAGTTTCATGTATTTAATTACCTCCCGGCCGCGCGGTGAGGGCGGGCAATTTGTAAAATTCGCGAACCCGCGGGTTGACTATTTCACCTTGCCTGGTTACCAGCGTGCTGCGGATAATTTCATCTTCGAGATTCAGCCGCAGCTTTCCGTCTTGAATCAGATGTAACAAAAACGCGCTTAGGTTTCGCGCGTACATTTGACTGGCGTGATATGGCACCCGGCTGGCCAGATTGATCCAACCAATAATGCTGACGCCGTGTTCGATCACTACTTCACCCGGCCTGGTGAGCTCGCAGTTTCCGCCCCGCTCTGCAGCTAGATCCACAAGTACGGACCCGGGTGCCATGCGCGCGACCATTTCTCGAGTGACCAGCACCGGAGATTTCTGTCCTGGGATTACCGCCGCGGTGATCACCACATCGCTTTCAGCTACCACGCGGCCAAGTAGCTCGCGTTGGCGGCGATAGAAATCTTCGCTTTGCGCTCGCGCGTAGCCTCCGGCGTCCTGCGCGTCGGTGGCTTCAATGGGAAGCTCGACGAATCGGCCGCCCAGGCTTTGTACCTGCTCTTTTGCGGCTGGGCGCATATCGTAAGCGGATGTAACGGCTCCGAGCCTTCGCGCAGTCGCAATCGCTTGTAGTCCGGCCACGCCCGCGCCGATTACGAAGATGCGTGCGGGCGTGATGGTGGCAGCAGCAGTCGTCAGCATCGGAAAGATTCTGGGCAAAGTGTCAGCGGCGATTAAAACTGCCTTGTAGCCGCAGATGGTTCCCATGGACGAAAGGGCGTCCATGCTTTGCGCGCGGGTCGTTCGCGGCATCAGCTCCACGGAAAATGAAACAGCCCCGCTGGCCGCGATCTCCTGCACTGTCTCCAGATTTCCGAGCGGTCGCAGGAATCCAACCAGAACTTGATCGCGGCGTAAAAGTGCGAGGTCGCCCTTTCCGGACTTGTCGTTTGAGCCGTAGCACAACACCTGAGCGATAATGTCGGCGGTTCGAAAAACGTCGGAGCGCTGAGCAAGGAGCTTCGCGCCTTTCGACACGTAATCGGCATCGGGATAGCCGGCTCCCACGCCTGCGCCGGTCTCCAGCACAACCTCGATGCCGGCTTTCGCGAGACTGGGAACCACTGCCGGCGTTAACGCGACGCGCAACTCGCCCGGGAAACTTTCGCGCGGCACCCCGACGATCATCAGCGACACTCCGAGGCTTGCGTCTCAAGGTTCGCCGCCGTGAGAGGGCGAGGCAACCGTGTCTGGACATCGGTGGAAAGAGTCATGCGAATAAATTTGGGCAATCCGTACAGCAAAACATCCTGCATGCGCGCGATGCGAAGCCAGGATATGCGCCGCTAAGTGCCTTGGCGAACGCACATTCTAACTGCAAAGCCGGGAAAGTCCACCGACAATCGGCGGCGTGGATTTTCCTGTCGATTCCCCCCGCTGTCTAAGTGCAGAATGGGGATTCCGCTGGTGAGGCACAAGTGAGGGAAAACGATCAGGGTTGGCGCAAATGGCCGTTGGCGCGAATTGAACGGGAATATTCCCCCAGCACCTGTGTGCCCTCGATCGAACCTTTCTTGGCGGAGTGGGATGCTCGCAGCCGGAATGCGGAGCAGATGCTCGCTTGCCGAAAGGATTTGCAGTGGGGGAAAGATCCGGACGAGACTTTGGACTTTTTTCCTGCTGCTTCCGGCGGCGCCCCGTTGCTCGTCTTCATTCATGGCGGGTATTGGCAGGAACACTCAAAGAACGAATCGCTTTTCGCCGCGCCTGATTCTGTAGAAAACGGGGTCGCTTTCGCGGCCATCAATTACACGCTGGCTCCCAGAGCGGGAGTGGAGAAAATCGTCGATCAATGCCGGCGGGCGGTAGCGTGGCTTTATGAACGCGCGGACGAGCTGGAATTCGATCGCGCGGGGATTTTTGTCTCGGGCAATTCCGCCGGCGCGCATCTGGCCGCTATGATGCTTTCGCGAGGGTGGCAGAAGACCGTTGGGCTGGCCGAAGATGCCATCGCCGGCGCCGTGCTCCTCAGCGGCATCTACGATCTCGAACCTTTGGTAGGGACCTACATTGACGCGCCGTTGCATCTTACGAGTTCTGCCGCTGTCGGTCTGAGTCCGCTGTATCTGCCGCTGGGTCAGCCGGTCCCGGCTATCGTAGCCTGGGGTGAAAACGAGACAGGCGAATTCAAACGCCAAAGCAGGAACTATGCTGGCCGGCTGGAAGCAGCGGGCTTCCCGGTTTCGGCATTGGAGATACCGAATGTGAATCACTTCGACATTGTTTTTGATTTGGCGGATCGGGCGACCGTGCTGGGCCGCGCTACGCTCGAGCTGATTGAGAGAAGGAGGTCGAAATAGCGCCGAGCTATTGGTGTATCGCAGCCAAGAATTTATCTGCAAAAGTGTGAACGTCGGAAAAGGTATTGTAAAGCGGCACGGGTGCGACACGCAGGATGTCAGGCTCGCGCCAATCGCAAATGATCCCGTCGTTGGCGAGAGCGTCGCAAACGGCGCGTCCATGTTCGGCTACCCGTAACGACAGTTGTGCTCCGCGGTTCGCGCTATCGCGTGGCGTAATGATGGAAAACTTCTTCGCGATATCCTGGTCCAGCAAAAACTCCAGGTAACCGGTAAGCAATTCGCTTTTTGCCCGCAAGCGTTGCATGGTCGCTTCATCGAAGATTTCCAATGAGGCCCGCAGCGCAGCTGCCGAAAGAATTGACGGATTGCTGAGCTGCCAGCCTTCCGCTCCCGGGATGGCCTGAAAATCTGGCGGCATGCGGAAGCGGCTAATTTTGTCGTGGCCCCACCAGCCCGCGAACCGGGGCAACTTGGCATCTCGTGCGTGGCGTTCATGCACGAAGCATCCGGCAATCGCGCCCGGACCGCCGTTGAGATATTTGTAGCAGCACCAAACCGCGAAATCGATATTCCAATCATGCAATTTCAAAGGAAGGTTTCCCGCGGCGTGCGCCAGGTCGAAGCCGACCACACAGCCTCTTGCGTGTCCGACATTTGTGATGCGTCGAAAATCAAAGGCTTGTCCGTTGTAGTAATTCACTCCACCGAGCATAACCAGCGCGATCTTTTCTCCGTCGCGAACGATTAATTCTTCTAGATCTTCGGTGCGAATCCAGGTTTCGCCCGTGCGCGGTTTTAGTTCGATCAGCGAATCTGCGGGGTCATACCCGTGATACTGAATCTGCGACTTCACCGCATATTGATCGGAAGGGAAGGCATTGGGTTCGATAACAATCTTGTTCCGCTGCGCCGTGGGGCGATAAAACGAGACCATCATCAGATGCAGGTTGACGGTGAGCGAATTCATCGCGACCACTTCAATCGGAAGCGCGCCAACCAAACGGCCAATGGGCTCGGTGAGTGTTTCATGATAAGGCATCCACGGATGGCGAGCCTGAAAATGGGCCTCGACGCCCAGCCGGGCCCACTCCTGCAGTTCCTGCTCCAGGTAATTGCGCGTGGACTTGGGCTGCAAGCCAAGCGAGTGGCCAGAGAGATAGATGCAGTCGGAGCCGTCCGCCATTTTCGGGATGTGAAACCGATCGCGGAAGGCCAGCAGCGCGTCGCGAGCCGTCTGGGCCACGGCGAATTCCTTGGTAGCCGAGAAAGTGGTGCTGGGCACCTAGACTTGCTCCAAGGGAGTGAGCTGAGCACGAATCATGGAATCCGCCTTTCTCCAGTCCAGATGGTCCATCTGATCGATTGCATCGCACAATTCCGACAACATCGCATCCTGGATGCGCCCTCGAGAAAGGGCCACGGAGTACGGGATACGATGAAAGGTGACCATGGCATACTTGGGAACGAAAAGGCCTGGATATTTGGCTTCGAGCGCAAGCTCTACTTTTTTCTTGAACAGGAAGCGAGGATCACCGACGCGATCCCGCATCTCGACAAAATTCTCTAGAGCCAAATCGGCGATCGCATCGGTATTCGCTTTCCGCAAGCGCTCAAACTCCAAAAATATCGTTGCCCAATCTGCGCCGTGCCGATCCAGCAGCTCCAGCAGGAAAGTGCAGTCTTCGAATGCGCAATTCATTCCTTGGCCGAAAAATGGAACAATGGCGTGAGCCGCGTCACCGATCAAGAGCGATTTTCGATCCACATGCCATGGCGAGCACTTGATGGTCACCATCGAGCCGGTCGGATTGTCGCGAAAGTTGTCGCCCAGGTTTGGCATCAGCGGTACCGTGTCCGGGAAATTAGCTTCGAAAAATTCCAGGAACTTAGGCTCCGAATCAAAATTTGCAAAACTGATCTTTCCTTCAACCGGCAGAAACAGGATGCAGGCGAAAGTGCCATCGATATTCGGCAACGCAATTAGCATGTGCGATCCGCGCGGCCAGATGTGCAACGCATTCGGCTCCAAAACATGCCTTGCATCTGGCCCGGCCGTGATGGTCAGTTCCTTATAGCCGTAGTCTAGAAGCTGCTGCGAGACATTGAATCGGCTGAGCTTGAGCATCGCGTGACGCATTGCGGAAGACGCTCCATCTGCACCGATAATAATGCCGGAGACCTCGGTTTCGCGTCTGGTTTCTTCGTTGCGGAAACGCGCAGCTCCGGTCTCCCAGTCGAATCCGATGCAGCGTTCGTTGAAAGCGATCTTCACGCCCCGCTTTTCCGCCTCGTTCATCAGCGCCGCGTTCAGATCCGCGCGAGAAATCGAATGGATCACTTCGGTTTCATCTTTTCCGTATGGCTGAAACGTAAGTTCGCCCGAGAGCGAATGCATCATGCGGCCTTTCATTGGGATGATGATATTGCGCATGGATTCCCAAAGACCTGCTTCGCGAAGCGCGTGAATTCCCCGCACGGAGATTGCCAGATTGATGGAGCGGCCGGCGGACAAGCGGACTCGGCGCGGATCTGGACGCCGCTCATAAATCGCGACGCGGAATCCGCGTTGAACCAGAGAAACCGCGAGCAGGGGACCGGTAAGTCCGGCGCCGATCACCGTAATTTTGTCGGACGAACTTGACATGGATTAGCGGAAGCGCAATCGCCGCTGCGTCCAGCGGCGGGGAGTTCAGTCTTCCAAAAGCGAACGTGCTTCCCAAAGCTCCGGAAAGAATTTTTTCTCGAGCGTATGTTTCAGATAGGAAGAGCCGCTGCTGCCGCCTGTCCCCATGCGCACGCCAATGGTGCGTTCGACCATTTGGATGTGCCGCAGCCTCCAACTGACCACGAGCTCGTCGAATTCCGTCAGACGTTCACAGACGTCGATCCAATCGCGATGATTGCGCTCGTCCTGATACAGCGCCTGGACGGCTTTGGCGCGTGCTTCGAAGCGCTCGCGGTCGGTGGCGGTGCTCGACAATTCCGGCAACTTCCCCAGGGTGGTGAGAGCTTGGAAGAATACGTCGTGGAGGGAATCTTCACGGAGCCGGCGATACAAAATAGCGTGTGATTCGGGCGTGAGTTCGTGATAGCGCAGCATTTTTTCGTCCTTCAGGCCGCACAGGAATTCGAGTTCCCGAAATTGTTCCGACTGAAAGCCGCTGGCCGGATTCAATTTTTCGCGGAAGGCGAGAAAGTGAGTAGGCAACATCGTTTCAAGAATGGTGAACTGTTCCACCAGCACGCGCATGATTTCGGTGCAGCGGCGAAGCAAACGCGCGGCTTCGTAAACACCATCACGGAAACTTGGATCAGCGCCGACCGCCCGAAGGTTCGCAACTACAGCGTCGAGATCGTGCAGCAATTCCTTGAACCAGAGTTCATAGGTTTGATGAATGATAATGAAAAGCAGTTCATCGTGATGGACCGGCCAGGATACCGGATGATGAAGCGCCAGCAATTCCGGGATGCGGAGATAAGAGCTATAGGTCAATCCTTTGCGGGACGCATCGGAATCGGCGCTAGAGGATGAACTCTGGCCTTCTATCCGCGAGGTGCCCGTAAATGGGCAGCCAACCGAGGCGTCTGACCCTCGTTCAGGGGGGGATGCTAGTGACCTCGACGCTTTTTCCCCAGTAGTTGCGGCGGTTAAGTTCAGAAATTTAACAGCGTTGTCGCCCAACAACTTCTTTTTTACTTCTGGCGAGAATGGACTCTCGCGAATGAGCGTCCCGGCCCGCAACTCCCCCAGCGGATAAGGATAGTCGGAACCGAGAAGCACGCGATCGCCGCCCATAACCGATACCAGGAACTGCAAGGTGCGCTGTTCGAACACCGCAGAATCAACCGACATCCGATCCAGATAATGGCTCGGAGTAAACTGCGAGACCCCGCGCGCCCCCTCGTGATTTTTCCAGGCGTTTTCCAGCCGGCCCAGAAGAAATGCAAAGCTCCCGCCGCCGTGCGCAAAACAGATCCGCAGGTCGGAGGGCAAGCGGTCGAAGGCTCCGCTGAGAATCATGGACGCCAGTGACAGATAGGTTTCCGTGGGCATCCCCACGGTCCACGGGAGCATGTAATTTGGCATGCGCTCGCGGGCCAGCATGTCCCAAGGATGGACGAACACGGCGGCACCGGCCGCCGCACAGTGCTGCAGGAATTTCACGATGCCGGGATCGTCGAGATTTTTTTCTCCCACGTGATTTCCAATCTGGACGCCGAGATGTCCGTCGCGCATGCAGCGGTCAAGTTCGGCGCAAGAAGCGTCAATATCCTGCAAAGGAACTTGGCAGAGCGATTTCAACCTACCTTTGGAGCGCAGGCACATTTCCCGCGCAACGTCGTTGAACAAGCGCGCGCAATCCAAAGCGTGCTCGGCTTTGCGGGCGTAGGCGAAAAGGACCGGAGTAGCCGAAATAATTTGCATGTCGACGCCGTTGCGGTCCATGTTCTCCAGGCGCACGTTCACGTCCCAGCAAGCGGAAGTGACGTGCCGGAACATCCGATCGCCCAGCATGATGTCGGCTTTGCCTGCTCCGGTATGTTTGATCGAAGGCCAGTCAGGCGTGCCATAGCGGGCCGCAAGATCGGGCCAGGATTCCGGAAAAAAATGAGTGTGTATATCGATGACGGGCATATTGTCTGTGTGGCTGCTAAGCCTTCGGCGTCTGCTTGCCGGGGTGAACCGTTCCGCAATTCGGGCACCTGCGCAATTCCGCGTTTTGATGAAACTTTTCAAACAGAGGCGGCAGATCGCGCACGATGCTTTTCAAAAGTACCTCCGCGCGATAGACACGATGGTGGCATTTCGCGCAATACCATTCGAACCCGTCCTTTTCTCCCGCAGGTCTTGGCATTTCAACAACCAATCCGATCGTTCCCGGATTCAGCCGCTGCGGTGAGTGCGGCACGTGCTTCGGCAGGAGAAAGATTTCTCCTTCCTGAATGGGGACCTCGATAGGCGGTTTGCCTTGTTCCGGCATCAGCCGCAGAAAAATGTCTCCTTTCAGCTGGTAGAAAAATTCTTCGGTGGGGTCGTCGTGATAGTCGTTGCGATTATTCGGCCCTCCCACCACCGTCACCATCATCTCGCCGTCTTCCCAGACCTGCGCGTTCCCCACAGGAGGCTTCAGCTTTTCACGATTGGCCTCAATCCAGCCTTGGAAGTTAAAAGCTTTTAACGTCTTGATCGATGGCATCCCATTCTCCTCTCGGCTAACGCTTGGATTTCTCATGCGACACGGGTTTGTAGGCGATCGCTTTCATTTCGATCAATAAGCACGCGTGGGGCAACTGGCGGATTGCCACGGTAGTTCGCGCCGGTCCTTGCTCGTCAAAGTATTGCGCGTAAATTTCATTGTAGGCTTCGAAATCATCCATGTTCACAAGGTAGGTGGAGATTTCTACGAGGTCTGCCAGACTCGCATCCATGCTGGCCAGAATGCCCCTAATATTTTCGATTACTGCGCGGGTTTGCTCGCGGATGTCGAGATGCGTGGTCCCGAACTTGTCGGCCTGCGCCCCGGCTATCGAGTCATCGGCGCGGCGCGAGCTCGTTCCGGACACGAAAAGAAAATCTCCAGCGCGTTTGATGTGTGGAAATCTCCCACGCGGCTTTGCTTTCCCTTCGACGATCTTGCTTTCCATTCCAGCATCCTTCTGCGCGATCGGTGTCGAGCGCGCGTCACAACTTGACACAAACATTGTTCAGTTCGGAGTAAAAGTTAAGTGAGTGCATGCCGCCTTCGCGTCCGATGCCGGAAAGCCCGGCGCCCCCAAACGGCGTGCGCAGATCGCGCAGAAACCAGCAATTTACCCAGGTGATACCAACACGCAGCTTTTCGGCGACGCGATGTCCCCGTTTTAGATGGGTGGTCCACACCGAAGCGGCCAGGCCGTATTTCGTGTCGTTCGCCTTGGCAATGGCTTCTTCTTCGGTATCGAACGGCGCGACATGGCAAACCGGTCCGAAGATCTCTTCTTTAACGCAGCGAGCCGATTCCGGAAGACCGGTGAGGATGGTAGGCTGAATGTAGAAACCATGGTCACGAGCATCGCCGAATTTCGGCACGCCACCGCCGGTTACCATCTCGGCGCCTTCCTTTTTTGCGAGTTCGTAGTATGAAAGAACTTTCAAGCGATGTTCCTTCGAAATCAATGGCCCGGTAGTGGTTTTGCTGTCGCTGGGCCAGCCAAGCACCAAACCCTCGGTTTTTTGCTTCAGCGCGGAGACAAATCGGTCGAAGATTCCACGTTGCACATAAACGCGCTCGGCGCAGAGGCAAACTTGCCCGGTGTTTAGGAAGACGGCTTCAGCAAGCCCATTGACCGTTTCATCGAAATCGCAATCGGCAAAAACGATCGCAGCATTTTTGCCGCCAAGTTCAAATGAAATCGGCTTCACGGTAGGTGCCACAGCGCGCATGATAGCCGATCCGGTTTTCGACTCGCCGGTAAAAGTGATCGCGTCCACATCCGGGTGGCTAGTGAGAAACTCGCCTGCCGAGCCACTGCCGAAACCGTGAACCACGTTGAATACTCCGGCGGGTACTCCGGCCGATTGCATCACCTCAGCCAGCAGTGTTGCGCCCGCCGGAGTTTCCTCCGAGGGTTTTACTACCACGCAATTGCCGCAGGCCAGCGCCGGAGCGGCTTTCCAGGTGAGAAGCAACATTGGCAAATTCCACGGTGTAATGATGCCGACGACCCCGAGCGGTTTACGCACGGAATAATTTAGCGCCGAGATATTGTCAGAAGTTTCCGTGCGGAATGCCTCGAGCCCCGCCGCTTTCACCAGATCGGCGAAGATGCGGAAATTTGCAGCTCCGCGTGGGATGTCAATTTTTGAGGCCAGTGAAATAGGCTTGCCGGTATCGGCCACTTCGGCTTCCAGGAAATCGTTGAAGCGCGCTTCGATGCCATCTGCGATTTTATGCAACGTCGCGGCGCGAGCCGGGACAGTCCATTTGCCCCAATCTCCGTTAAGCGCCCGCCGCGCCGACTCGACCGCCCGATTCACCAACGATTCGTCTGCTTCAGACACCTGTGCTATCGCAGCGCCGTCGGCCGGATTGATATCCGGGAACTCGCGTGGACCACGAACGAATTGCCCGTCCACATAGTTTTGGAGAAGCTTAGAGCGGGAGGTCACTCGGTCTCCGAGACGCCTGCAGGAAAAGTGGAGCTCACGCAAAACATTATACTCATATAAGGAAAATTGAGGGCGGCGGCGGGCTCTCCGCGGACAAAGCGCCGGGCAACCGAACAGTATTCCCGAAGCGGATATCGGCGGGGCTGACAGCGATCGCGCCGGGAATTTCTGTCAGGTCATATTTCAAAGTGGGTTTTATCTCTTGATTCGTTGCCGACGATCGTACTTTCCCGCGGTGCGAAGGCAAGCATTCCGATGACAGAAATCAATGGGAAAGCGAAGAGAATAGCGATGAGCATTTGCCCGCCGCGTCGATGTAAGCCCCATTCCTTTCACCAGGACCGCGCGGCGGATGGTAAACGTCAATTCTGATGTTTACTGATTGTCTTCAGATATTCCTTGCCGCGTTCGAACCCCCGCTTGAAGGGCCCGCTTTCGTGCATGCGCGGGTAGCGATCGCCCAGTTCCTCGTGGCATTCTTGGTAAGTGCGATTGCGGTTCTTATGCAGCACGGCGGCCTCGAAGCCGCAGCGGAAGTAGCGTTCGTCATCTTCGAAGTTGCCGCCGCCAGCCTGATATTTTTCTTTCTCGGCATCGCGTAGGCCCATCCACCACATTTCACGAGCTCGGTCGACGCTTTCGGCGCCGGCGTGTTCCAGTGCGCCGCGAACGGCATCGGCCTCGTCATCATCGGCCATTACCACTACCACCGAGCGGCCTTTGCGCAAAGCATCTTCGTAAACATACAGCTCATCTTCCGGCAGTCCCTCAAATACTTTTCCCTCCAATTTCCCGCCTACCGCTCCGCCACCCACGGCTCCCAGCGCGCCAAGGATCACGCCGCCGGCCACTCCGATAGCTAGTACCGGACCTACCCCTGGAACCAGAAGGCTCGCGATCATTGGTACCAGTCCTACTCCGCCGGCGACCCCCATGGCCCCTCCGACGGCGGCTCCCATGGCCTTGCCCATTCCCGGTTGCTCCCCGGCGACTGTGGGAACCGCTGCAATCTCTTGATCGCTCGCGTGAGGAGTCAAAATCGTGATTCGATCTTTGGGAATCTGGAGCGGAACAAGCTCCGCTGCCCCCCGTTCGGCATCCGATCGGGATTTGAAAACGCCTACGACGGCCTTCATAGACCCTCCGTCTTTCGCCAGGGGATCATACCACTGCAATTTCGCGCAATAAACCATACAGTAGAAGCTGTAGCGAGCGAGTTGGGTCCACGAATGACGCGCGGAAGGCGGCTCAGCAGCGTTCGATGATGGCGGCGATGCCTTGGCCTACTCCGATGCACATGGTGCAGAGCGCGTATTTTGCTTTAGTTGTTTGCAACTGGTAGGTCGCCGTGGTGATTAATCGAGCTCCGCTCGCGCCAAGCGGATGACCGATCGCAATAGCGCCCCCGTTGGGATTCACATGCGCGGCATCGTCGGCGAGACCCAGATCGCGCGTAACAGCCAGCGCCTGCGCCGCGAATGCTTCGTTGAGTTCGATGGCGTCCATTTGCGACAATTTCATGCCCGTTTTATCAAGAATTTTTCGCGTGGCGGGCGCGGGAGCAAATCCCATGATGCGCGGCGCGACGCCCACTGCCGTTGTCGCGACGACTCGAGCCATCGGCGTGAGGCCAAATTTAGCAGCGGCCGTTGGAGAGGCGATCATCAGCGCGCAGGCTCCATCGTTTATCCCTGCCGCGTTTCCGGCGGTCACCGTTCCATTCGGTTTGACGACGGGCTTCAGCTTCGAGAGCGCTTCGAGCGAGGTATCCGGCCGTGGATGTTCATCCGTATCAAAAATCCTCGCATCGCCTTTTTTTTGCGGAATGGATACCGGAACAATTTCGTGTTTGAAAAAACCGGCTGTATGGGCGCGGGCCCAGCGCTGGTGCGTGCGCAACGAGAAAGCATCCTGGTCCGTTCGCGAGACGTGAAATTCCTCCGCGACGTTTTCGGCGGTTTCCGCCATGGAATCCACGCCGTACCGGCACTTCATCAGCGGATTAACGAAACGCCAGCCGAGCGTGGTATCAAAGGTCTCGGCGGACCTGCTGAACGCACTATCGGCTTTGCCTGTTACGAATGGAGCGCGCGTCATGCTTTCCACACCCCCGGCAATGACGAGCTCCGCTTCACCCGATTTTACTGCGCGAGACGCGATGCCGATAGCGTCCATGCTCGAGCCGCACAGCCGGTTCACTGTGGAACCGGGAATCTCTTTGGGGAAGCCAGCGAGAAGCAAACCCATGCGCGCCACATTTCGATTATCCTCGCCGGCCTGGTTGGCGCAGCCGAAGATGACATCGTCCAGTGCCATCCAATCCACACGCGGATTGCGCTCCATCAACGCCCGCAGCGGAATGGCGGCCAGATCGTCTGCGCGAATCGAAGCGAGCGCACCGCCGTAGCGGCCAAAGGGCGTGCGAATGGCATCACAGATGAAAACTTCGTTCATGTAATCTCCCCGAATGAGAGTTCCAGTATAGGTCAAAGCCGGATTTCCAAGAACAGCGGCGGGGGTGTAAAATCCAGGCATGGACGAAAAAATCAAAAAGAACGACGCGGAATGGCGGTCGAAGTTGACTGAAGAACAATTTGAAGTTACGCGCAAGAAGGGGACCGAGCCCCCGTTTACCGGCAAGTACGCTGACACGGAAACGAAGGGAACCTATGTTTGCGTTTGCTGCGGCCAGCCGCTTTTCAGCTCCGACGCCAAATTCCACTCCGGCTCAGGATGGCCGAGTTACTATCAACCGATCGCCGCCGAAAATGTGGAAATGCAACGCGACATGAGCCACGGCATGGTTCGTACCGAAGCAATCTGCAGCCGCTGCGACGCCCACCTGGGACATGTTTTCGAAGATGGCCCCAAGCCCACCGGTCTGCGTTTCTGCATCAACTCCGCCGCGCTGAAACTGGAAGAAGAGAAAAAGAAGTAACGGCAGCCTGGTGGACTTTAATTCGGAGGGGTCATTTTCGTTGCGCCCTTCGGAATTTCGAATTCCTTATCATCCGCTGCGTTCAAAATCAAACTTTTGAAATCAAACACAAACGTATCCGAGCCGGCGCGGATCGTCACATGGCTCACAAGATTCACGTCGCCGACTAATTTCCAGGAGTCGAAACGGACCGTGATAGGGCCTCCGGAGCGAGCGCTGGTTACGCTCAGTCCCTCGAGCAAATGGGAACTCGGCGAAAAGTAAGCCGCAGCCGGATGGCCTAGCTCATCGGTCATATCCACCTGAATGGCCGGTTGACCTTCAAATTTTGCACGGCCTACCGTTTTAAAATCGTGGAAGCGTTTTCTCAGATCCATGGCGATCAGAGGGAATTCATGACCGCGCAGAACGGCAGTCTCAGACGCATCGATCGATTCGGGCCGGCCGTCGTCCCCTATTTGCCATCCTCGGCCATTCACAATTCCTGCAATATTCTTGTGATCTGGAAAGAATTGCTGGAACGACAGATTTCCATGCCGGCTCGATATAATGCGCGTTTCATAGTCGCCCTTTGGTCCATGGCATGTAGCGATTGCAGAAATTGATCGAATATTGGCCAGAGCATGGACACTTCCCATGGCAAGTTGCGCTCGGTCGAACACTTCGTCCGGCGTCGGCAGGTTACGCGGTGCCGCGGCCCGCTGGTTCCGGCCTTCGAACCCAGCGCACATGGCCAAGCAAAGCGCGAGTAAGAATATTTTGCGATGACCGTTCTGACCTGGGCGAGAGTCTGCCGGCAAAGGAGTCCTCCGAGAGGAATCAGACGGCCGCGCTCCCTACTGGTGAGCGCCGACAGCGCGCAATCCTTTCGCGTATTCGAGCGGCGAGACTAAGCGGCCCAGTTTCCGAAAGATGCGGGAAAAAGCTGAACCGCTCGGAAAGGAATCGTTCTTAGTGGTTTAGGAAAATCACCTGGGGCTGGGGATCGCCCAAACCGGGATCGGTCGGGATCATGCGCACGCTACTCGGCGAAACAACATACAAAACCAGGTTCACCGGAAACCCATTGATCCGATTGGGGGTCAGCGTACCGCTGCCATCGGGCGCCACCGTGTAGGAACCGGAGAGAGCCAAATCCATCGATGGACTGCTGGGAGGAATGAATTCATCCAGGGTGCCGGAAAGGGTACCGCTGCCCGTTGAATCCAACTGGCCAATCATATTTACGACGGTAGCGTCGGCTTCCTTAGGCGCGAAGAGCGCGTAGCTGCCTTGCATAGACGAATCCGAGTAAGGCGCGCCGGTTTGCTGCTCGAGCCGGCCGTGTGTCACGGCCGCATCGGAACCTATGATGAATCCTTGGTTTGGACCGATTAGGTATGCCGCAGCCAGCCGTGAACCCAAATTCGTAAATCCTACGCGCCCGTTTTGAAGCACCTGATAAGTTCCGGACAAAGAATTGGCGCTCACAGTGCCGGCGTCATTTTGGGTGTACGAGAGAGTTGCGTTTCCATCGCCCAGACTGGAAGCCAGTATGCCCGCGAAAACGGTAGAGCTCGCCCCGTCCAAACCGGTTCCCGTTGCAACTCCCGACCCTTGCAACACGGATTGATTGAATTGGGTGGATCGATCCTGCAGAATCATCTCGCCGCTCAGCCGCGGGAAAGGACTGCTGGAAGTGCCGGTGTCGACTTCCATAAACAAAATATCTTGGGGCGAAACGAAATTAAAATCGAAGGTTAAGGTTATGGAGGCGCCGGTCGGTGGTTGGAAGACCATGGTTGCCTGGCCTTCCACGGACGAAATCATAAAAAAATTGCCGGCAAGCGAAAGCTGCGAACTGTACACGCTGGCGTCGTTAAAGTCAGCCGTGCCGGGACTCAGCGCCCCAGATCCGTTGGCGTGGACTACTCCAGCTAGCACAGCCGGCATGGCCAGAAAGTCCCGGCCGCTGACCTCGAAAGCATAATTGCCGCTGAGGTTCGCCGCGGAAAAGCCGCCAGCGGTCGCCTTCATAATTCCCGAACCGTGCGTGATTCCTACGCCGACAGCCCCGCTGGTATCATCCTCGATCACCTGCAGATTGCCGTTCGAATCGATGGCCAGCAGATAATTCGAAATGAATTCCGCTGACTTCGAGTTCGTCGCTTTTAATTGCAGGGTGCCGCGCCCGTCTATACCCAATGAATAGGTTCCGGTCAAACTGGATCCGATCACCACGCCGGAGACACGATTGATGTCTTCTTCTCCGCTGGTAATATTTCCGTTTCCGTCCGCAGAAAAGTTTCCCGAGATCATCACTGTTCCATTGTCGTCAAATCCATTGAACAAGAAGCTGTAGCTCCCTTTGATTAAGGTGTTGCTGTTACCGCCCGTTCCGACCGTTATGTGAAGTTGCTGGGTGGCCTTGGCCGGCCCACCTGCGCCGGTCGAGGAGTCTTGTACTTGAACGGTAAAATTAGAAGTTCCGGTCAGGATGGGAGTTCCCGTAATTGTGCCGGCCTGGGGGTTCAAGATCAGCCCGGCCGGAAGCTGGCCGCTGATTACGCTCCAGGTGTAGGGCTGAACACCCCCGATGGCGGTTAAACTTGCGCTATAGGGCGTCGCCATCATTGCTGGCGGCAAAGGTGCCGTGATGGCCTGCAATGGTTGCGGCGACTCAATCGAGATCACCAGCGTTCCAGACGTCGCGGTTTGCGGCGGGATGGCGGAATCCTGCACGGTTGCCACCAACGGGAAGGACCCTACGGTGGTCGCCGTGCCCGAAATTACTCCCGTGGACTTGTTGAACCCCAGTCCCGGCGGCAAGCTGCCGGAAGTGATGCTCCAGGTGAATGGCGTAACGCCGCCCTTTGCCGTCAAAGTGGCGGAATAGGCTTGGTTTACGTTTCCCGGAGGCAGGGAAGTCGTGGTTACCGCGAGAGGCGCCGCCGGATTAATGATCACGGTGAAAAGCGACGAGGTAGCTGAGAATGGCGGCGGTTGGTTGATTTGTTGGACGCCACCGCGATCGGTCACCTTCACGGAAAAGGTATAGGTGCCCGCGGTCGTCGGTGTGCCTATTAAAAGTCCGCTCTGATTCAAGGATAATCCCGGCGGGAGGCAATTCGTCTGGCCCTGGTTTGGACATACCACGGTGAAGATTAACGTTGGGACGCCACCGGTCGCGACTACCTGAGTGCTGTAATTCACGCCGTTCGATCCGTTAGGAAGCACTTGAGCGGGGGTCGCAAATGCGGGAGGCAAAACGACGGTGATGGTGGTTGTATTGGTAACGCTGGAACTTTCTACCGTTACCGCCTTCAGGCTGACCGTGAGGGAAACCGAGCTGTTTGTGGGAGCCGTATAGGTTACCGAAGTTGGCGTAACATTTGTCAGAGTGCCGCAGCCATTGCCGGCGCATCCGGTTCCCGTCAGCGTCCAAGTGACTCCTTGATTTTTCGGATCGGGGCTAACAATGGCGTTGAATAATACGTTCTGGCCTTGATCCACCGTCTGCGAAGTGTT
>Ga0307477_10000548_pt1 | contig 40780 bp, 40 predicted proteins | sample atmos_gasesECM2C_FD_203316 | JGI IMG/M metagenome (GOLD analysis project Ga0307477, IMG submission 203316) | Hardwood forest soil microbial communities from Morgan-Monroe State Forest, Indiana, United States - atmos_gasesECM2C_515 | ecosystem: Environmental > Terrestrial > Soil > Temperate... | reverse complement strand
TCCAAGGACCTGTTAGGCAATCGTCGTGTCATTCAGTGCCAGTGAGCGCGGATGCGTTACTACAGAGACGCTGGTGATGCCGAGCATCTTGGCCAGTTGATCCGCGGGCACCTTGAGAGGCCCGGGACCGGCGCCTTCGCCGGCCGCCGGTTGGGGATAGGCCGTGGAGCGCGCTGTGTGGAATGTGATGTTGCCTTCGACCTTTTGCACGATCTGATGAATGTGCCCGTTCAAGACCGTGACTGATCCGAAGCGCCGCAACTGGTCCATGAGCTGATCGGCGTCACCGGTTCCCCATCCCCAAGGCTCATAGATGGTCCAGAGTGGCATGTGGGCAAAGACCACAAGGGGCGTACTGGCGGAACGTCCCTTCAGGTCGGCCGCCAGCCAAGCGAGCTGTTCAGTTCCCAAGGTGCCGAGGCCGCCCGGCTTGAACTGCAATACATTGATCAGCGCGACAAAGTGCACGCCAGCGTGATCGAAGCTGTAATAACCCTTGTTGTCGGACGCCTTACCGAATCGGTTGAAATATTCCGTGACGGTCGCGTCGGTGGTGTCGTGCTCGCCCGGCACCGTATGCAGCTCAGTCGTACGCAAACGGGAGAGCATCTGCTGCGCCAGGTCGAATTCTGCAGGTTTGGATAGGTGCGTAATGTCGCCCGTGTGAATGATGAGCGCGGGCTGTTTGGCCATTTCGTTCACGAGGTCAATGGTCCGGGTGAGGGTGCCATTGACATCCGGGTTTGCGTCTTTATTGAATCCGATGTGAGTGTCGCTGATCTGCACGAACAGCGGTTTGCCTAGCCGTGCCGCACCCGGCTTATCTTCAGCCGCCATGGCCAGATCCACCGGCACGAAGACGCCGCCGGCCAACATGAAGAGGGTACCGGCCCCGCCATAGGCCATGCATTTGAGGGCGTCGCGACGCGAGTAACGCGAAGTTTCATCCGACACGGGAGTCTCCTTGGGTGGGGCTCGAGAGACAAAACCGCCGATCGGGTCGTTTTATTCCCTCCTGCAGTACATTTGTCTGCTTTTGCCCCGCCAGAGACCGCCGCCGGGAAGACCCCCCTCGCGTAAAGGCCAGGCGAAATGCATGCCAACGCGCACCGGAATCCTGCTCGTACCGGTCCTTATCGCGTGAGAGAAGTCGAAGGCAGTCGCCAGTGGTTCGGCCAACGGTCCGCGCGAAGCGGAAGGCTATTCGGCTAAGTCGCGCGCGAACCGCCGGCCGCAAAGGAATCTGGAACTCGCCCAGCTGAGCGACATGTGAGAGTGCGCGTGTCGCATGGTTCGTTTCATCGTCAGCAGGCGATAGCCCGGAATTGAGCGTCAGAGTTGCGAAAGGGCAGCCCGAGTTGAGGAGCCGCTTCCCACCGCGTGGCACTCAGGGTGTCCGAGTCCGTTCTGCCCGCCAATCTCACCTTCAATGGAGACGGGGACTTGCGACCCGACGGCTTTATTCCGGCGTTCGGTTCAAACTGCAGCGAGTCACCGTTTCCATCTCGGTTTTCAATCCAGCGTCATCCGAGGGCGTTTAACCCGGACTTTGGGTTAATCGCTTGGGGCGTGCTGATCTCGGGAACACACACTCGAGCGCCAGAGGGAATAAATCCTGCAGCCTAGAAGTCATCATCCAGCGAGACGATGGCGATGGGGATAGGGACACCAACGATTACTGATCCGATGATTTGCACCGCCGGCTCGCTGCCGCGGTGGCGCACGCGCCACGCCAGCGCCGGTCCACTTCCTTCGATGAGGCGAAGCCATACGGTTACAGGGAGGCTAAAGAGTCATGCTGCGCAGATCCACGGTCGCTCTTGTTTATTTCCTCGGGCTGCAGATGCCGTTGCTGGCGCAAAATGGCGCGCAAGCACCGGCTGAGGCACCGGCGGGTTTCGACACGCCGACTCTCGTCAACGGCCCGGGCTCGAAGAGCTCGAGTAACGGGATCGCCGAACCGCCCGGCGACAGGTTTGCGCTCGATCAGCAGATCTACGAAACCGCCCATGACGTGAACACCGGACTTGGGCCAGTGTTCAATGCTCGCGCGTGCGTGGACTGCCATCAAAACCCGGTAAGCGGGGGAGCGAGCCAGTTCACGGAACTGCGTGTCGGCCACCGGGACGCAAATGGGAACTTCGTGAATCCCACCGTGCCCATCAATGACGGTGCTGACCAGATTAGCGGCCGTTCCCTAATAAATGATCGTGCCGTCGTCCCTCAGGCGCAGGAGCACATCCCCGCAACCGAGGATATCCGTGCATTGCGCGCTGCCCTCAATACTCTCGGCGATGGATTCGTCGAAGCGATTGACGACAGCACGCTACTGGCAATCGCCGCAAGTCAGCCCGAAATCAGCGCCGGCAGCATCCACGGGGAAGCCATCGAGGTACCGGTGCTTGAGGCACCTGGCGAATCGCGCATCGGGCGTTTCGGCTGGAAAGACCAGCACAGCAGTCTGTTGTCATTCATCGGCGACGCCTATTTGAACGAAATGGGCGTAACCAACCGTCTGCGTCCGAAGGACACCACAACAGTTGGCAAGGTGACACGAGATCCCGAGGACGTTCCAGACAGTCTCGGCCTAGCCGACATCGACCATTTCGCTCAATTCATCCGGGGCACAAAGGTGCCTCCGCGCGATGACGTGCTGGCGGCAAGCGCGTCCGCTGTGGCCGGAGAACGTTTGTTCGCCAGCGTCGGCTGCGGCACGTGCCATGTTTCCTCAATCACAACAGCCCGCGCGGGAACGGTCATCGACGGTGGAACCTTCGTCGTACCAGAAGCGCTGGGTAGCAAGATCATCCATCCGTATAGTGACTTCCTGCTGCATGACATCCGGACGGGAGATGGAATCGTGCAGGCGGGACCACAGGACACAGCCAACAAGCTGCGCACCGCGCCGCTTTGGGGCCTGCGCACGCGCCCCCGCTTCATGCATGACCTGAGGTCGCTGACACTGCAGAACGCCATCGAGCGACACGAAGGTGAGGCGGAGCAGGTGATCAGACGGTTCCGGGATCTGTCGCAAGATCAGAAACAGCAAGTCATCAGCTTTCTCGAGTCGCTCTAGTCACGGGTGCGCTATGCCTGGGAGTAAGCGCGGCATCAGCTGAGCTGCAGGCGGCCACGCAGGCGCAGCTTCGCTCCGGGGTCGGCGCGGTAGCCGAGGAGCTTTTTGAGGCGGCCGCGCACTGACTTCGCGGAAGACGGAGGATCTGTGCCGCGGCAAGTGGGGACCTTCCACCCGGACTGAGGTAGGTAAGAACCCGTACGAGTACAGCGGTGTGACGTCGGACGCGGGCCAGACAAAATTCACCGTCGTACCTCCCTAATGCGAGTTAGACAACCCTGCAGGAAAGCGCACCGATGAGCGCCACCTTTTACCTTTGCGCTGCTGCCGTGGCTGTGCTCAATGGCACCGCCGCAGGACTATGCGCCCGTTTCAAGGCGTACCACCTGTACGTCGGAATCATTGGAGTCGCTGCATTCGTGCTCTTCCTACTCCTGAGCTTGCCATTCTCGGGGCATGTGGCGCCGCGCGAAGTGGCGGCGAATTTCTTTTGGGCGGTACCGATACCCGGGCTCTTCGGAGTAAGCCCTGGGCTGCTAGTCAGGAAGGGCTCAACCTTCATTCGGGCATTTCTGGTCGGCGTTCTCACGACCGTCATTGCAACCCCAATCCTTTTATTTTATGGCTTGGTACTCTCGTGCGCCCTCACAGGCGACTGTTTGTGATGACTGCAGGGTTGTCCAACAATCGCTGGAGGGGGCCGTGATGCGTGGATGGCTCCGCGCCCCGGGCGCGGAAAGAAAGACAGTATGCGCCCGCGGCGCCTGTCCGGCGTGATCGTCCGGCCCCCCAACTTCTCCGTTAGCCGACGCGTTTCGAGTTGCGTTCAGCTCGACAGAGCGATCACTTACCGGCTCGTCCACTCGCGAACGGCGAATCTGGGTTCATTTCAGCTCCGCGAGATAGGCGATGATATCGGCGCGGGCCTGGGCATCAGGAATTGTGAAGTACATTTTGGTGCCGGGAACCAGCGCGCTCGGGTTGGATAGCCAGCGGTCTAGTGTGGTCGGATCCCAGGTCAAGCCGGAATTCTTCAGAGCCGACGAATAGTTGTAATCTGCAACGCTTCCCGCACGGCGCCCGACGACACCCCGGTGCTTTGGACCCAAATCGTTGTCGTCAATCGAGTGGCACGCTTGGCACGCCTGGTATAGGGCCTTCCCATGAGCCGGATCACTCGGCATGGGGGTCGGCACGGGCGCTGCTGATGCCCCGCCGATCGCCATTGCCGCGGCGAAAGCGCAGACCGTCAGGCAATTGATCAGTAAAGGGCATTTCATAGAATCTTCCTCTTGGTTATGAACTGCGGACGTTCACGCAGGTTGGCCGATCGTCATGTCGGCGATCGTGAATGAGCGGTGATGTCTCGCAAACGCCGCCACCTTAAGCGGCCCAGGAGTCTCCTGCAGTGGTGATTCAGGAGAAAGACTTCGTAGCGGATGGTTCTATTCCCGGATGCAGTTCAACTTTGCATTAGCGAGCGTCGTCCCCGCCCAGACCCTGCAACAACCGCACGAGTCCAAGCAATTCATCCGAACCGGTATCCGAAACGGCGCAATATTGCAGGTCGCCGGCTTTCCAAGAGACAAAGCGATAACCATTGCGCGTCAGCCTGCCCGGCAGGGATCGCTGGGTGGCGGCCCAGCTGAACACGTTGATGACGTGCGCGCCGTGCCGGTAGACGACTACGGCGGCGCGTTGATGCTCCAGGTAATCGACACGCCCGCCGACGAGCTTATAGCCCTGTGGCTCGAAGTCGGCGACGAGCGGTGAAACATCGGTGTGACCGGCAAACCACGGCTTCACGGTATGCTGGTCCGTGGAGACGACGTCGGTCAAATGCGTCGACAGTAACGAATTCACATGGGCGTTCAACACCTCGTCAACCACGGGGGTCGTGAGCTGCGGCGGCAGTAACAAGAACGCAAGTGTCGCTGCGACCGCAGCCATACCAAGACCACCACTGGTGGCGCCCATCCAGAACGGCTGCGTGCGCCAGGTGGGCCGAGCGCGGCGCTGCGGCGTGCCGAGCGAGCTTTCCTTGTCGAGGGAACGCATGACCCGAGCGCGTAGCGCCGGCGGGATGGGGGTATGGGGCAGGTCCCGGCGCAGCGCGCTGCGTAGCTCTTCGAGACCCCGATGCAGCGTGCGGCACTCGGCGCAGCGCTCCATGTGCCGCTCAATGTCGGCTGCGGTCACCGCGTCGGCTTCGCCGTCAAAATAGGCCTGCACGCGCAGGGAGTCAGGGCACAGCATGTGGCTCTCCGTTGGCCTGCAGCAACCAATGTTCTTTCAGCACCGATCGTGCGCGCGCGAGCCGCGACATCACGGTTCCCATCGGCAAGTTGGTCACCGCGGCGATCTCTCGATAACGCATGTCCTCGATTTCCCTCAGGATTAAGACCTCGCGATAGTGATCAGGCAGTCCCGCTATGAGTCTCTCGAGTGTGTGCTGCTCGTCGCCGCGAATCGAGGCGCTTTCCGGATCGGGCGTGGTCGCGATCAGAGCGTGTCCATCCTGTGTATCGTGCTCCTCCGGCAGCGGGACCTGGGCTCGTCGCTGCTGCTGTTTGAGCGCCGTAAAATGGCAATTCCTGACGATCGTTAGCAGCCAGGCCTTCACATCGGAGCCTCGCAAGGCCTCAAAACCCCGATAGGCGCGCAGGAGGGCCTCTTGTACGACGTCATCCGCATCGTCGGGTGAACGGGCGAGCCACCTGGCAAAGCGGTAGGCGGCGTCCAGATGCGGCAACACCTCCGCCTCGAAGCGACGGCGCCTGTCATCCATGGATCAGATCGCACTCTACATTCACTGCGTTCAACCAACGGGCACCACAGCATAAGACTCTCAGCGCGTCCGATTTATTCCCGCAATCTCCAATGGTCCAACGGTAGCGGATCCTTGTGATCCCAAAGCTCAATCAGGCGCGAGAATCGGCCGGCAAATCTAAAACCGCGCTTCCCCGTCCGTGCCGGGACCGGACAACTTGTGCGCGGTTTCCAAGCGTGGGAACAAAGCCGAACGGCCCAGGAGCGTCCAGTTGGGCCGAGCCCTCGCCCTCGGCAGGGCCTGGGTCACTTCCATCAAAGATCGCCAGCCGCGCGCCCTGGTTCTGTTCGATAAAAAGAAGCGTTCTGCCGTCAATTGTATCGTGCAGGAGAATCGCCTCGCCTTCCTGGCGCGCTAACTCGGGGAGAGCGGTTGGGGGCACCAGAATGAGATTGTTGGAGGGCCCGGCGTACGCGGCTGGAGCCGCGACGGCTCCAGTTGCAACAATCGCGATTACCGCTCGACGTAGAGGCTTCAAAGACCTGCGGACTATATTTTCCGTCATGGCACTCTCTCCTTAAGTCGTCAAATTTCGGAGCCTGCATCCGATGTTCGAATGGCTCGCCTTTCGCGGGCCGCTCGATCGCTGCTTGGCTTTGTCGCTCGTAAGACTGCTGAACTGCGTTTTTCTATTCCCAGGGTTCTCTCGGGCGAACCCGCGTGAAATCGAGAGGGAACGGCGACCCGTTCGCGCTTTGCACTCATTCGGGAATAGACCTGTCGTGTGGCAAGTCTTCGTCCCCATTGAGCGTCATTTTGATGTCATGGAGAGTGCCAATGCGTCCGCACCGCCCCAATCCCAATCGGGTGTCGGCTTCCTTTTCGCTCGGGCTAGTCGGCGCTCTGGCCCTCGTCGCCTGCAGCGGCAGTGGCGGCGCCAGTAGCACTCAGAGGGCCGGACAAACGAGCACCGGATTTGCCGGCACTGCGTTGGTGTCGGACAGAGTCGGGGTGATCGTTAGAACCACCACCACTGACGCCAACTGGTCGAATCCCTGGGCTTTGGCGATAGCACCAGGCCTGCCATTCTGGGTTTCCGACAACAACAGCAGCCTCGTAACACTCTACAGTGGGGCAGGTGCGATTCAGACGGCCACCGTCTCGGGCACCGCCGAGGTTGGAATTGCCATTTCAGCCTGTGGCGCCGGCGTGCCCGCCAACCCCGCGCCCGAGGTCTACAACGGGGGTGAAGGTTTCCTCATTCCCACCAGTGCGGATCAAGAGTCGGTGCTGTTGATCGTCGACGGAGAGGATGGCACCGTCGCAGCCTGGGCAAACGACAGCCACGCGACGGCCGTCACCGCGTACGACGACGGAGTGGCGAACAGCGCCAATCATGCGGTGTACAAGGGGTTGGCGCTCGGTACCGTGACCGCAGCCACTTTCCTCTACGCCACCGACCTGCATGACAACAGGATTGACGTGTTCGACACCCATTTCACCAAGCCGGCTGCTATGCAGGGGAAATTCATCGACCCGACGATGCCAACAGAGTTTGTTCCCTTCGGCATAGCAACTCTGAGTGATCAGCTATATGTCAGCTACGCGAAGCGGGACGCGGCAATGCACGATGAAACGACGGGCGCGGGCCTGGGTGAGGTGGACGTGTTCGACTTCAGTGGGAACTTCGTCAGCCGATTTGCGTCGGCCGATGCGCTCAATGCGCCCTGGGAAATGGCGGTCGCACCTGCGGGATTTGGTTCGCTGGCAGCGGATCTGCTGATCGGCACCTTTGGCGACGGCAAGATAGACCTCTTCGCTCCCAACGGCACTGAATTGACAACCTCCATGCCGAGCCCGTATTGAGCGATCAGCGGGAACTCGCTCGTCAACCAAGGCAGTTAGTTCAAGTCGCTCTGCAAGGACAACTCAGTGAATGACCTTTCCGTCTTCTACTACGGCATGGTCTGCGCCTCCTTGGCCCTGCTCGGCTTTCTGCTGACCGTCCTCGAGTTTCGCAGGATGTCGCCGAGCAAGAACCCGATCGATCTGACGCGATAATCTGTGCCTTAGATGGGCGTCTCGGTCAGCCGATGCGGACCTACGCCGGTGCTCAACTTCCCTACGAGGGCACGAAACCAGGCATGAGGTCGACTCGCGTCAGTGCGGGCGTGCCAGACAAGGGTCACGTCGAACGAGGGCGAGGGGACAGGAAGAGCTCGGCTTACGACGAGACCACGATAATTCTGCGCGAGGCGCGCGGGTATGGAGACCAGCAGCGTCGACTGCCTGACCAAGTCAATTCCCGCCAGAAAGCTCGGAACCGAGACAATGATGTTGCGTGTCATCCCCGACACCGCAAGCTGAGCGTCCACTGATCCCTGAAAACCGCCGCCGCCCGGGGATACCAGCGCGTGCTCGGCGCGACAGTACTTATCCAGAGTGAGTCGGCCGCGGCTAAGTGGGTGGTCAGGACGCATTGCGACAACATAGTGCTCCTTGGCCAAAGTGATCCACCGGAGCTTCGGATTCGCCGGTTGCTGATCGCGTATCGCAAGATCGGCCGCACCCTCGATGAGTTGCCGCTCCCACTCCGCAGCATCGAGGCTCAGCGCGGCAAACCGGACACCGGGCGCAGCGGTGCGCGCGATGGCAAGTGCGGGGAACACCCAGGCGGCCAGCGCATAATCGCTGCCGAGAATCCGTATGGTGTCCTGCCACGCCTTGGGGTCAGTATCGCGAGTGTCGGCCAGCAGACCCTTGGCGGCCTCGCACATCGACGCCGCAACGGGAGCGAGTGCCACAGCTCGTGGTGTCAATCGTAGCGATCGGCCGGATCGAACCACGACCGGGTCTTTGAGCATCACCCTCAATCGAACCAGCGCGTGACTGATGGCTGACGGGCTGACGCCGAGGCGTCTCGCCGCGCGCGCGACGGAGATCTCCCGCGCCAACGCGTCCAGCACCTTTATAAGGTTCAGGTCGGCGTCATTGAAATGAACAGTGTTCATGTCAGAAGATCGTCGCATTCACATCGTTCAGATGCAACATCCCGCTACAGATCTATTTCATCAGGGAGACCGACCATGCGACTTCTAGTTGCTCTTCTGGCGTTGGCGTTATCAACCTCCGCATCGCAGCTCTATGCTGCGGACAAGACTCAGGTGACCTGGTATGGGCAGTCCGCGTTCAAGATCGTGACTCCCAAGGGCCATGTTCTATTCATAGATCCATGGCTCGAAAATCCCATGAATAAAAATGGAAAAGAGGATGTGGCTTCAATTGATAAGGCCGACTTGATTCTGGTATCCCATGGCCATTTCGACCACGTAGGCGCGGCTGCTGAGATTGCCAAGAAGACCAAGGCGCGCCTTGTAGCTACCTATGACCTCGGAGCAAATCTCGCCACTTATGGCGGCTTTCCAAGAGATCAAATGGGTTATGCCTCGTTAGGCAATTTTGGTGGCACTTTGTCGTTTTTTGACGGCGAAGTGAAAATCACTTTTGTTCCTGCCGTTCACAGTTCGTCAGTCAATAGGAAGGATTTGGGGCTGGGGCCAGAGGAGGAGAATCACTGGGCAGGTTCTCCTTCGGGTTTTCTCATTAAGATCAAGTCCGGCCCCAGCATTTACCATACGGGTGACACCGATCTTTTCGGAGACATGGCTCAACTGAGAAAGTACGGAGGCATCGATCTGATGCTCACCTGCATTGGCGATCACTTCACGATGGGTCCGAAAGGAGCCGCCGAGGCTGTGAAGCTGGTTTCACCCAAAAGAGTGGTGCCTATGCATTACGGAACCTTCTTACCGATGATGACCGGCACTCCTGAGCAATTCAGAGCAGAGCTCAGAGCGTTGGGTCTTGAGAAGAGATTCTTCCCCATGGTCGTCGGTCAGACCGAGCGCTTTTAATGTCAAGAATAATGTCATTTGCGCTCGCTCTTCTATTTTCGATTTTCGTGCCTCAGATCTCTTCGGCGGCTGAAATGAAACCCGGTCCCCTTGTTTTGACTCGGATCAATGAAACATTTTATCAAGCTACGGCTGCCCTGGTCGCTGAGGTCTTAGCTGGAATGGGTCATTCGGTCAAAGTGGTCGACGGCTCTCATACCAGCGCCTATAAGGCGGTTAAGGACGGCACCGCTGATCTTTGCGTCGGATTCTGGTTGCCGACTGGACATGAGAAAGCGTGGAGTCAGGTCAAGGACTCAGTTGTCGAATTGTCCACGATCTATGAAGGAGCACGATTCTATTGGGCCGTACCCGGTTATATACCTGAGTCCGAAGTGTCCTCAATTGAAGATCTGACGAAACCCTCGGTCAGTGCAAAAATGATCAAGACGATTCGGGGCCTCAGCTTGGATGCGTCGATCACTACAGAGTCCATAAATGCGATTGGAGCATACGACCTAGAGAACGCTGGTTATCATGTGATTCCTGGTGAGTTTCAGCCCTGGAAAGAAGCGTTGAATGGCGCGATCAAAAATGAGGCTTGGATTGTGGAACCCTTGTGGGAACCCTATTACTTCAACCGGATTTATTCGTTGAGGCCGCTGAAGGATCCGAAGAATGTGTTCAAGGGTAGGAATCGCGTCATTCTTGCCGCACATAACGGAGTTCGGGAGAAGCTCCCGAAAAAGACAATCGACGCCTTGAATCGGATGCGAGTTCGACTGGAAGACATTACAGATATGGACGTCGATATCAACGTAAATTCCGTTACACCGGAAGTTGCTGCCAGAAATTGGATTAACAATCATCCCGATCAATTCAAGGAATGGCTCGGCAATTGACGAACCTTTCATGAGTGGAGAAAGCGGAGCCGGCGGCTGTCGAAGATTCCCAAAAGGCCTGGGAGGCAACCAAAGAGGGCAGCGGACAAGGCACTGCACTGGGATTGCAGCAAGGCCCTTCGCGCAGCCGCGACCTAGTCTGGGTCAGCCGGCCAACTTGCGGCTACGCGGTTAAGACCCAATCTTCTGAGATCACGCCAGGTCGTAGCGATCCAGGTTCATCACCTTGGTCCAGGCCGCCACAAAGTCACGCACGAACGCCTGCTGCGAGTCGCTGCACGCATAGATTTCCGCGAGTGCCCGGAGCTGGGAGTTCGAACCGAACACGAGATCGACAACTGTGCCCGTCCACTTGAGCTCGCCCGTTACCCGATCGCGTCCCTCCAACACGCCTTCAGAGCTGGCGGACTTCTGCCACTTCGTGCTCATGTCGAGGAGATTCACGAAGAAGTCATTGGTTAATGTTTCCGGCCGCTTGGTGAAAACACCGTGCTTGGACTGACCGACGTTCGCATTCAGGGCGCGCAGGCCGCCGATCAGAACCGTCATCTCAGGCGCGGTCAGTGTCATCAACTGCGCTTTGTCCACCAGCCGCTCAGCCGCTGATCCCTCGAGTCCCTTACGGACGTAGTTGCGGAACCCGTCTGCGGGCGGCTCCAGTACGGCGAATGACTTCACGTCGGTCAACTCCTGCGACGCGTCCATGCGACCCGGCGAGAAGGGGACCTTCACGCCGTGGCCGGCTTTCTTGGCAGCTGCCTCGACGGCTGCGCAGCCGCCCAGAACGATCAGGTCAGCAAGCGAAACCTTCTTGCCGCCGGACTGCGCGCGGTTGAAGTCTTTCTGGATCGCTTCGAGCTTCTGCAGGACCCTGGCCAGCTCATCCGGCTGGTTGACTTCCCAATTCCTCTGCGGCGCCAGGCGAATACGTGCGCCGTTCGCTCCACCGCGCTTGTCGCTGCCGCGGAACGTTGCAGCAGATGCCCAGGCCGTGGTGACCAGTTGGGAGATGGAAAGTCCGGATGCCAGGATCCTGGTCTTCAGGGCGGCGACGTCCTGTTCGTCGATCAATTTGTGATCCACTGCGGGAATGGGGTCCTGCCACAGCAGCTGCTCCTTAGGAACGAGCGGGCCAAGATAACGTGACAGCGGGCCCATATCGCGGTGCGTCAGCTTGAACCACGCCCGCGCGAATGCGTCCGCGAACTGATCCGGATGCTCGTAGAAGCGCCTCGAAATTTTCTCGTAGACCGGGTCGAACCGCAACGCGAGGTCGGTGGTCAGCATGGCCGGCGAGTGGCGCTTCGACGGGTCGTGGGCATCGGGCACTGTGCCGGCGCCCGCGCCACCCTTCGGCTTCCACTGGTGCGCACCGGCCGGGCTCTTCGTCAGTTCCCATTCGTAGCCGAACAGGTTCCGGAAGAAGTTGTTGCCCCACTTCGTCGGCGTGCTCGTCCAGGTGACTTCCAGGCCGCTGCTGATCGTGTCACCACCTTTGCCGGTGCCAAAGCGGCTCTGCCAGCCGAAGCCTTGCTCCTCGATGCCCGTAGCTTCCGGCTCAGGGCCCACCAGTGCCGCTTCGCCGGCACCGTGGGTTTTGCCGAAGGTGTGACCGCCAGCGATGAGCGCTACCGTCTCCTCGTCGTTCATCGCCATGCGAGCAAAAGTCTCGCGGATGTCCCGCGCCGCAGCGATCGGATCCGGTTTGCCGTTGGGGCCTTCCGGATTGACGTAAATCAGCCCCATCTGCACGGCAGCGAGCGGATTTTCGAGATCCCGGTCGCCGGAGTAGCGTTTGTCAGCCAGCCAGGCGTTCTCGGAGCCCCAGTAGATGTCTTCTTCCGGTTCCCAGATGTCCTCACGTCCGCCGGCGAAACCAAACGTCTTGAATCCCATCGATTCCAGAGCGACGTTGCCGGCCAAGATCATCAGGTCGGCCCAAGAAATTCTGCGGCCATATTTCTGCTTGATCGGCCAAAGGAGCCTCCGCGCCTTGTCGAGGTTGACGTTGTCGGGCCAGCTGTTCAGGGGAGCAAAGCGCTGGCTGCCGCTCCCTGCACCGCCGCGACCGTCACCCGTGCGGTACGTGCCGGCGCTGTGCCATGCCATGCGAATGAACAAAGGTCCGTAGTGGCCGAAGTCTGCCGGCCACCAGTCCTGTGAATCCGTCATCAAGGCACGGAGGTCCTTGACGACGGCATTCAGGTCGAGGCTCTTGAACTCCTCTGCGTAATTGAACTCCTCACCCGTGGGGTCGGACTTGGAGGAGTGCTGGTGCAGGATGCTCAGCCTCAGCTGATTGGGCCACCAGGCTGCGTTGGAAGGGGCACCAGCTACCGTGTGCTTGCGCGCGTCGCCCGAGAACGGGCATTTGCCTTCGCTGTCCATGTTGTCTCCGATTGAGTTCTGTACTCTGTCACCGTGTCCACGCAAGTTAACGCCTCGGCATCGATGAATCCAATCGATCTTATGATGACAATCAATAGAGGAACTCTATCGGGTGTAGGTTCGGCCGGCCGGACCAGCCTTCCACGGCCCATCAGCCGCCATAGGGGTTCGGCGCTGGAGTGGCGCTCGACGCTGCGATGCTGCCGAAGACCCCGTCCGTCTGATCCGCAAATCCAGCGGTGTAGAACAGCGTCGTCAGCGGCTTATCGGAGTCACCGTTGCCAAACGCCAGCGACCACAGGCCGGAGATCGTTATCGTCCCACCGTTAGTGACCGAGAGCGGGCCCATGGAGGTTGCCAATGCAGTGCCGTTGGGAGCGAAGACATTTATCTTGCCGTCGCCAAAGTTGCCGATCAGCAGATCGCCTGCCAGCGAACCAAATCCCGCAGGTGCGACCGCCATTCCCCAGGGCGCATTGAGCGCACCGGCCGACGCAAATCGGCTGACGAAGTTGCCACTGAAGTCGAACACGTCCACGTAACCCAGGCCCGCGCCCGTCGTTTCGTCGTGCTTCGCCGCATCCTGCTTCGCGTAGCTGACGTATAACTGACCATTCAGAGCCGCTATGCCGAAGGGAACAAAGCCCGTGGGTATCGTGGGGTCGACGAATTTTCCCTGCATAGCAGCCGGCTTGGTGAAATGGGTGTCGAACACGTCAACCTTGTTGTTGTGCAGGTCGGTCGCATAGAGAAAACCTGCACCGTTGACGGTGCCGAGCGCCAGCCCCTTGTACACCGCATGATTGGCGCCGTTCGCCACTCCGTCGTCGTACGCGGTGACGGCAGTCGCGTGGCTGTCGTTTGCCCAGGCTGCAATGGTGCCACCCTCGCCACCGAAGATGAACAGCGCTGACTCCTGACCCGCACTGGTGGCAATGAGGAAACCTCCACCCCCGTTGTAGACCTGACCGGTGGGGTTGGCGGGCACGCCGGCGGCAGAGGGTGGGATGGCAATTCCGACCTCGGTGGTGCCTGTGACGGCGTTCGTCTGAATTGCACCTGCACCACTGTAAAGTGTTGCGAGGTTGCTGTTGTTGTCGGAAACCCAGAATGGCAGGCCTGGCGCTATCGCCAAACCCCAGGGATTCGACAAGTTGGCGTCAATGCTGGTGGTTGTAGCGACCACCCCGACTTTGTCCGACACCAATGCAGTGTCGGCAAATCCGGTGCTCGTTGGTCCGCTACTGGCGCTGCCGCTGCCACCGCCGCCGCAGGCGGCGAGAGTCAGAGCCCCGGCCGCGCAGACTAGACAGGAAGCCACCGCTTTACGGATGGCGCGATTCGACTGCATTGGTACTCTCCACGACGTCGAAATGACGTTCAGTGGAGGCGAGGACTTACGAGAGGACAGTTTTATTCCCGGAACGAGTGAAATTATTACCCTCCGCCGCTGGCCGTGACCGTCAGCTCTGGGGCAGAGCATACGCTCTGACCAAGTCGTTCAGATTTCCAATTGCGATTGTTGAACACACCCGAATGTCACATTGAGATAATACGGGCTGATTTTCTAGATGAGCGCGAAGCATTGCCAGTCTCGAGGATTCCATGAAGCCGCATGTGATCATGCATATGATGTCCAGCATCGACGGCCGCATCGTTACAACGGACTGGCCAAAAAATTACGATGTCGGTGACCTCTACGAACGAGTCCATGCTGATCTTCGCGGTGACGCTTGGATCGTCGGTCGGGCCACCATGGCCGAGTTCGCGGCCGGCGCGCCTCGGCCGATTAGCGCCGAGGGGCGCTTTGCTCGCGAGACTTGGAAGGCACCGAAGGCGGAGAAAGGCCCATACGCCATTGCCTTCGATCGTCACGGCAAGCTGCACCTCAATAAGGGCGACGCGAACGGCGACCCGCTGATCATCGTTCTGACGACGAACGTGTCCGACGACCATCTGACGGAACTCAGGCGGGACGGCATTTCTTACATCTTCGCCGGCGCCGACGACGTCGATCTCGCGCATGCGCTCGCAACCCTCAGGAAGGAGTTCGGGATCGAGCGGCTGCTGTTGGAAGGCGGCGGCGGCATCAACGGCGCGTTTCTAGCAGCACGATTGATCGACGAGATCAGCCTTCTCCTGATGCCGTTGGCTGACGGAGCCGAAGGCACGCCGACCCTTTTCGACCGGATCGGTGGCTCCGTCGGAACGCTCAAGCTCCGATCGGTGACAAGGCTTGAGCATGACATCCTGCATCTTCGATATCAGGTGACCCTCCCTTGATTGCGTCCAAATTGTGTCCATTCTCCAGAAAGGCTCCGCGCGGCCGATCACGCGTCAGCACCGCGTTCAGGTTCGTCTCGAGGTGTGTCGTCGGAGTTCCGGATCTGCCACGGCGACAAGCCTCCTCGAATAGGCTTCGGAGGTGCGGCACACGTGAATGGAGTCGCAACGCTGGAAATCGCCCTTGGGCGGCGTTGGACCTCGTGCGTTTGCTGCCATCGTGTGACGCCTCCTGTCAGTGCAAATGAATTCATCGCTCGCACTGGGGCTCGCCGGAGGCCCTCGCAAGCACGGCCAGATGCATGTGCCGCCTGAGAGCAAAGCCCAGCTTGCGGTAGAGCTCGATCGCAGGACGGTTCGAATTGAACACGTGCAGGAACGAAGTTTCCGCGCGCGACGCGATGGATCGCGCGAGCGTACTGACAAGCTCAGCCGCGAGTCCCTGCCCTCGGCAGGACGGGTGAACGCACACGGCGCTGATTTCGGTGAAGCCATCGAGCCGCATGCGCTCCCCAGCCATGGCGACCAGCATCCCTTGACGGCGAACCCCAATGTACTGCCCGAGTTCGATCGTGCGCGGACCGAACGGCCCTGGATGTGTGGCCTCCACAAGCGCCAGCATGTCGGGGACGTCACTGGCGTCCAGCCTGACAATCGGCACGGAGCCGGCGTAAGAGGGCATCTCAATCAGAACCATCTGATCGACGGCGCCCCGCTCGATTACAGAAAAGGATGAAGGAGGCATGATCTCTTCAAGAGTAAAGAGGGCAACCCGATCACCCGCCGGGAGAAGGGTGAGCAGTGACTGGAAGCTCGCGGTGCTTACGTCAGTCGTAGCTGCAAACGGCGCAACGGGAGCGAGATAGCGAAGCGCCAAGTGGTCACCCTCCGCCACCTCGCGATGACAGCTGGTGAGCGCCCTCCAAATCACGTGATCAAGCGGATGTGCTCCTGAGCTGAAATCCGTAAGCTCACCAACCGCCGGTGTCTGCCCCCGCCCGTCCGTCGGACTCATCATGATCTCCGCTCCCCTCGTTGGCGCAGACGCAGGCGCCGCTGTGTTTGGTGACGAACGCTTCGACAGTCGTCAGCGCCTGACCGCCAATCTCCTCCACCAGGGATTTCGTTCATCAACAACCTGACCCGGAAGTACCGGCACTACCGCGACGGACGGTGCGGCTGATCCCCCAGGTGTTCGGAGCACTCGGAGGCTTGGAAACGCTCTCAGCCACGAGCCGCCGACGCGATCCCATCGGGCCTTCCTAGGCAGCGACCTGCTTACGCGAGCGTATGGTGAGAAGGACCCATCGAAGTTGCTCCTCGTCGTCTGTGCGGTGTCTGGGGCTGTCATTTGGATGTACCTCTTCTTTGAGTCTCAATTTGGCCCTCGTATTGCATCGGAGGATCGTCGTGGCTCCTTGGACTCCCGGGGGCTATGCCCGGATTTAGATGTGACGTGACATCCCTAAAGATGACGATTACCATCTAATTCGTCAAGCTCGCCGTTTAGGGGTTTGTCAGAAGGGATCAGCCGTTGAGAAAGTCGAAGCTCGAAGCCGCGCAGACCCGCAAAGCGATTGTGGCCGCCGCCGCAGATCTCATCCGACGCGCCGGGATCGGCGAGGCGAGTCTCGCCGACATGATGGCGGCAGCGGGCCTGACTCACGGCGGGTTCTATCGGCACTTCCGCAACAAGGAGCACCTGGTCTCTGAAGCCCTCGCCGCGGCGGGAGACAAGGCGATCGCGACCATCGGTCGGTACATCGCCAAGGGTGGCCTCAACGCCCTCGTCGACGGCTACCTATCTAAATCCCACCGCGACTCCCCCATCCCCGTCTGCCCCTTCGCCGCCCTGGGGAGCGAGATGGCCAGGTCCGGGAAGGAGACAAAGGCCGCGGCGACGGAGGTCCTCGAGAAGCTCTTTGCCGCGCTTGCGGGGGACTCGCCGGACCGAGAGGAAGCGCGCAGCGCGGCCATCGTCGTCCTCTCCACCATGATTGGCGCCATGACGTTGGCTCGCGTCGTGGCGGACGCCGATCTGTCATCGGAAATACTGGATCGCGTGAAGGACCACTTGCGCCGCTAGGTCTGCCCCCGATTTTCTCTGTGCGTGGCGGCAATCGAAACTCGCAGGAGGTAGACACATGCAGACGAACACGAAGTACGTGATTCCTGTGCCAGCCATTTCTCGCCGTACTTTCCTCGCGGGCGGGACTGCCGTTGGTGCCAGCCTACTGCTGGGTCGAATGCCTCGAGCGGAAGGTCTTAGAGGCGTTGATGGCCCCCTTCTCAAGGAGTACGACATCGCTACTAACGGCATTTCCTTGCACGTAACTGAGCAAGGGGAAGGGCCAGCGGTTCTTTTCTGCCACGGGTTTCCGGATACTTCCTATACCTGGCGCCGACAGATGACAGCCATCGCCTCAGCCGGATATCGAGCAATTGCTCCAGATATGCGCGGCTATGGACGCAGCTCAGCTCCGGCCGACGCAGCCTTGTACACGCCGCTCTATACGGCCGGTGACCTAGTTGGTCTGCTCGATGCGCTTAGTGTTGCCAGCGCCGTTCTCGTGGGCCATGACTGGGGTGCAGCTCATGCATGGAACGCTGCGTTGATGCGTCCTGATCGATTTACAGCCGTGTTCTGCCTGAGCGTGCCTTACGTTCCGCGTGGGGATGTCAGCGTCTTCGAGCGCATGCGGAAGTCCGGCCATGGAAACGATTTCTACATGTTCGAACAGATCCGACCGGACGCCGATCAAATTTGGGCTGACGCCGCAGTCACCATTCCAGGGGTTCTGTATTGGGCATCGGGTTCTGCTCCAGCCGAGAGGCGGTGGAGCCCTATGGATCCTGCACGAAGCCTTCATCGTCCGGCTCCCGGGCCGTTGCCCTCATGGGTGGAACCAGATTACGTCGCTCATAACGTCAGCGAATTCCAGCGTACCGGCTTTCACGGCGGCCTGAATTACTACCGCGCCGCGGAAGCCTATTTCAATTTGTCCGGTGCTTGGAAAGGCGCGAGGGTCACGCAGCCTTCCTTTTTCATTGCGGGGAAGGCGGATGGCCTGGGAGTGCTCTATCCACCCGTCGAAAAACTCCGCGCCGGCCTTCCCGGTCTCGTGGGGAATCTCGAAATCGAGAATGTGGGCCACTGGGTACAACACGAAGCCTCTGCCGAGGTCAGTGACCAGCTCGTGAAGTTCCTGCGCACCGTAAACCGAGCCTAGGACGCACCTGTCGCCGAGAACGGCCCAAACGAACACGGCCTCGTCGATGGCTTCAAAGCTCAGGTGATGGCGATCTTCTCCAGCGGATAACACCGCACCCGCCGATATCTCAGAGGATTGGCGGCATGCGGTTGGCCGTATTCCTTTCACATGCTCTCGCATTGCCGGCGCCGATGAGCTTTCCGCCGAGGCGCTCCGCGCTCTAAGCCCGGCCGCGTGTCAACGCACCACCGCGGCGGTCGACTTCGGAGCGCCGCTCAAGTCCGCCGCACTTAGTACCCGTTCGATCGAACTGCGGTGCGGTCGGCGTTACAGGTTCGATCGTGTTGCGGCAATGACCTATAATAATCTTGTCGAGTCGAGTGCCCGTGACCGCGTGGCTGTCGCTACTCTCCGCTTGCGAAGGTCTTTCTCTTGATGGGAATGTCGCCGGTGTCGGAGCTACTTGCACGTTCCTCAAGTCTGGGCAGATCTCAGATACCGCCGTGGGTCGTTGAGCTGCGCCCCTATCATTGGCTTAAAAACATCCTCGTCATCGTGCCACTCGCGGCAGCACACCAGCTCCAGGACGTGCCCTCGCTGGCACGCGTCGCGGCGGCTTTCGTGGCCTTCAGTCTATGCGCCTCGGGCCAGTACGTGTTGAATGATCTGTTGGATCTCGCAGCCGATCGCACGCACTCCACCAAATCCAAGCGTCCATTAGCCGCGGGAACTCTTTCGCGCGGTGCAGGCGTGACCTTGATGGTGCTGGCGTGGGCGGGCGCCGTCCTCGCCGCAGCGATGCTCGGTGCAGCCTTTTGCGGCGTGCTCGGCGCGTATCTCGCGCTGATGTTGGCCTATTCCTGGCGTTTGAAGCACGTGGCGATCCTGGATGCGATCGTGCTCGGCGCGGGATATGCGGCGCGCGTGGTAGCCGGCGGCGTGGCAGTGGCGATCCGTCCTTCAGCGTGGCTCATCGCCTTTTGCGTGTGCTTGTTCTACAGCCTTGCTCTGGTAAAACGATACGCAGAGTTGGCGCAAAACCGCGAGCGCGACGGTCCCTGCGCGCACGCGCGCGGGTACCTGGGGGTCGATCTGCCGTTGGTGGCGATGTTTGGGGTCGGGAGCGGATACCTCGCGGTCTGGGTACTCGCCATGTACCTGACGACCGAGCACCCCGCGCGCCTTCTCTATGACCGGCCGCTCTTTATCGGTCTAACCGGAGTTCTGCTCGCATACTGGATCAGTCATCTGTGGCTCGTGGCAAACCGTGGGAAGCTCACGGATGACCCGGTCGTGTTCGCGATCCGTGACCCTGTTAGCCGGATTTTAGTGGCGCTGATGGGAATCTGTGCGTGGCTCGCGGTCTAGGCATCGGCCGAACAGCGGACTTCAAGCGACGGTTGCTGTCGCTCGCCGTGGCATTGGCGGCCGGTTTGCCGGTCATCGCGGCATCCCCAGGGGATGCAGCCATCACGATCGTCGACCTGCAGCCGGATCGAGCGGTAGTGCGAGCGGAGATTCCACGCGGGCCAGAGGAGATAGTGTGGGCAAGTCTCACGAATTTGAATCCGCACATCAACAGTTGGTTCTTACTCACGCTTGACTGGCCAGCGAGTGGTGACCATCAGAGCTTTCATCTGGAAAATTCAGATTCGCAGAAGTCGCTGATCTTGTCAGCAAACCCCGACGGGTCACTGCGACTCGAAGTCGGCGATCCATCGAACCCCTGCCAGTTCAAGTTCGGGCGCGGCAGTGCCCCCGGTACTCTTGAGGAGGCTCGCAAGTCGGGGCTGCCCTACGTGCCGTTGTGTGACGGACGGTTATATCTGCGAAACCCAGTCGTCGGGCGAGCGACGACACTTGAGAAGGCGACCGCTTTCCTTCGCTCTCATGTTTGGGGCGGCGAGAAGTTTGTCTCGCTGGTCAAGAAGGAAGTCTATCGGGACAAATTTCTGGAACAAGCGGCGCCGCAGAGCAGCAGCGGCTCGGTGGTAGCCCCAGACGAGGCGCCCGCGGCGGCTGTCCGCGACGTCGCGCGAGCATCCCTTGCCGTCGCGCCGCCGGATCTCGGCATTGAGATCGACGCGCTGAGCCAGTCAATGGTGGAGGGCGAATGGTATGCCGTCCGCGATCTGGCGGATGTGTTCGCGAGCGTCATGACACCGGGTACAATCGCGCCGACGATTTTGCATGACCGCAATCCGCACGTCAGTGACTTGGGCTCAGTGGAGTCGGCAGCGCTCGTCTATCTCGTCGCTTTCGAGCTGGAGCGCTTCGATCTGCACTATGAACTCGGGACGGAGCATCCACGACTCGGATGGTCGCCGCGGGCGCCGGCTTCAGCTCAAGATCCGCGCATCGCCGGCCCAGACGGCATCGACACGGCCGCGCCGCTGGCGCGCACCGGCATGGTCAGTCCCGTACTGGCCTCGCGGACCGTGGCCACCTTTGCCGGAGGCTTTAAGCGCGAACACGGTGCGTTTCGTTACGGACCATTCGCCGAGCGCAATCACGGTAGCCACTACGGGTTTGTCGAGGAGGGTGTCATTTTCAGCACGCTCCAGCCGGGGCTTGCCACGGTTTGGACAACCCCAACCGGCGAGGTGCAATTGCAAACTTGGACGTCGCAGGATGGCGTGCTGGTCAACCGCATTCGCGACGCTCGCCAGAACGGCGTGCCGCTCATCGAGTATGACGCGTCCCAACATAAGAGTAGCCCCGGCGCCTGGGTGAATCGCTGGGGCGAGGGGAATTGGTCCGGATCAGCGAACGAGGATTTGCGCACCGTCCGGGCGGGGCTCTGTCTGCAGGAGGCCCACGGACACCGTTTTCTCATATATGGGTACTTTTCCGACGCCACGCCTTCCGCAATGGCGCGCGTCTTTCAGGCATACGGGTGTCGCTACGCGATGCAGCTCGACATGAATGCGCTGGAACATACTTATCTCGCGCTCTATGTCGTGCGCCGGGAAGAGCGCGTGGTTGAGCACCTTATCGACGGGATGGCGGTCCTCGATCAGCAGTCGCACGGCGAGCTTGCGCCCCGGTTTCTCAGCTTCCCGGATGATCGGGACTTCTTTTACCTGACCCGTAGGGGCTCACCATGATGTCGCGATGGATTTTCGCGGCCCTCATGCTTCAGGGCCTGCCGTGGAGCGCTCTTACACAAGCGCAGACCACACTCGGCGAGCAGAACCAAAGGTTGTTGCTCGAGCTGCAGCAAGTGCATGGACTGAGTGATGCGCAGATGAGCAGGATCCGTTCGATCTTCGCTGGGTCCCGGGTCATCGGGCAAGGCAACCCCGCAATTACGCGGCATCCCATGACGCCCGAACAGTGCCGCGCGCGAGCGCAGGAGAGCGGTGCCTCCTATACCAACCCAACTTTCGAGCGTATCTGCGGTACGAAATTCATGGCGCCACTCTATGATCCGTCACATGAAAGTCCTGAGAGCAGCAAGGCCTGCATTGATCAATTTGAGTTCCCGGACATTCCCTGCGAGTACCCCGTAGTATGGGTCAAGGCCAGGGAAGCGGCTGAGCTCTGTGAGGCAGAGGGCAAGCGGCTGTGCGACGCGCATGAATGGGAGGGCGCATGCGATGGGCGCTTGGAACCGCCCGACTATCCGTTCGAGCTGGCTAAAGGTGTGGCTCCCGAGGTTGCGATTCGTAGCATGCGACTGGCTCACAATCGTCAATATGCGCCGTCGCAGCGTTGGAGCTACGGACCAACGTACCAACGAGGCATTTGCGCGACGGGCAGCACGAAGAGCGCGGATTGTAACGGCGGAAGCTGGACCCAATGCGGATCCAACACCTACCCTGTGGGATCATTTCCGGCCTGCCACAGCCCGCTCGATGTATACGATCTCAACGGCAACGCGGCCGAGCATATGAACCTGCCCATAGCACCGGATCAGATGTCAAGCCGGGGCAGCAAGACACTCGGGTACACGGAAATGAAGGGCAGTTGGTTCATTTTTGATACGTATCGCGCCCACGAGGACTGGTGCCGGTGGCGCGCCCCATTCTGGCACGGTACGCGTGTGTTGGCGTCCGACAGCCATGCCAATTATCACTTGGGGTTTCGCTGCTGCAGCACACTCACTAAATCGCCCTGAAGCTGGCGCGCGAGGCGGGCAGCATCCCCGCCCAGTAAAAGAGTCAGGGCGGGATCTCTCAAGGCTTCAAAAAATTCGCGCGCCGCACCGTTCACATAGATGATCCGGCTCACGAGCCGCACGCCATGGCTGTAGTCGGCATACTGGGAGCCGTGCACCGTGCTCAGGGGCTGGATCGGGTGAAGCGCGGCCCAATGCCAACCGTAGATCGCGACGCGCCCTGGCAAGTCCAGGAGCCGATCGGAGAGTACAAGATCTTTCTTGTGACCGGCGGTGAGTGCATCCCCTGGCGCAGTGTGCAAGGCCCGCTGTTCCGCTATCAGCGTATCGTGTCTCACGAGGTATGCGGTGCTTCGCATCTCATCGCTCGCGGGCAAGGGTTGCGGGGCAAGCTTGAGGTCGGCCGCCTCGTAAATCGCATCGACCAGGTGCGGGGTGGGCAGCACGGAATCAAACTCGGCGGCGACGTCCAGCGCTGTGGGCAGTCCCATGGGCACGATCAATGAATCACTATCAGAGCCTACCGCGAGGTAGTCTGGCATGACGCAAAAAGTCACTGTTAGCGGGGCACCGTCTCGGCCGCGACCTTCCAGGGTGACGGCGGTCAGATGCCGCAGGTGTTCGGGCAGATTGCCGGCGAGTAATGCCCTGCGCACTTCGGCATCGCGGGCGGACCCCTCAAGATCTCCGACGCGGCGTGCGAACTCCTGACCTCCCATCGAGCCCGAGGCTGTCCTCGGAATGGGCAGTGCGGCGTTGTGGCAAAGCTCGCTCGGCGGTGCTGCAGGGACCTGAGCGCTGATGATCACGCTGGCGGCGATCGCAAAGACGGACTTTTTTGCTCGCACGCGTATTGTCATCCGCAGTCTCATCTAATAGGCCCTGAATCGGGTGAATTCTACCCGAATGCCCACCAAATAGAGCGCTGGCGGAGCTCAAGAGAGGGGGAGGGCCGACTATCGGGATACGATCTCAGCCAAGCTTGGGCCGAACAACGAAGCGCACGACCTGACATAAAGTTTGCCGCGCGCGGAGTCTTGGATGGCCGCTTCTGGTGTCAGCGCACTGTCGGTCACCAGAACTTGGCTGAGATGTGGGTTCGCACAGAGGGCACGCAGGCCTTCGGCACTCGCAACATGCGTGAGGGCGACCGACACCTGCAACGCACCCGCATCGTGAAATGACCCTGCAGCCCTCAGAAGGGTCTCGCCCGTCGCGCACAGATCATCGATCAAGAGCACGTGTCGGCCGGCGGCGTGGCCCACAATCTGCTGGCCCGAGACATGCCCCGCGGCCCGACGCTTTTCCATGAACAGGAACTCCACCGCCCGGCCGAGCCGCTTTTCGAGGTGCTCGCGAAGCAGCTGCGCCCGTTTGATCCCGCCGATGTCCGGTGAGGCGACCGCAAGTGGGTCGCTGAGAGGCTGCTCTGCGAGCCAATCGACAAAAATCGGCCGTGCCGTGAGGTGATCGACTGGAACGCGAAACGAATTGTCGAGCGCGCCAAGGTCGTGCACATCCAGTGCAATGAGATGTGTCATTCCGGCGGCCTCCAACAGCTCGGCCACATAGCGCGTGTGCACCGGATCACAGCTTTCGGTGCGTCGTTCCTGGCGCGCATAGGCAAGATAAGGGATGAGAGCTATGCGCGAACGCGCTCCCGCATCGCGCAGTGAGCCGAGCAAAAACAGCAGACGCACCAAGCGATCCGCTATCGGAGCCTCCGCCGTCGGCGCTAGCGTTTGCACGACGCATACATCCCGATTCCTGACCGCGACCAGGGGACGGAGCGAGAACTCCCCGCCGGCGAAGCGCCGTTCCTCGAGGGCCGCCCACTCCCAATTCGCCGCCTGCGCGATGGCGCGCCCGAGGCCCGCGCTTTCCGGCGGTGCGATTAGGCAGGGAGGCATGACGAGCAAGGACTCCGCGGTGGCCGTTTGGGTTGTATGACCGTTCTTGTGCAGTCGCCGAGATTGAAGCTTGGATCGTGTGAATTGCAGTTAAAAGACGCCGAACCGCATTGCTTTGGTTAGCTGTAGGGCTAAAGCGCAAGGCGCATGAAGACGCTCTCGGGCAGAGCCCGAACGACGAACATGATCGGCCGCCAGAACCAGGGCAGATATACCGTGCCGGGTTTGCGTTCGAGGGCGCGAACGATGCCGCGCCCGATGCGCTCGGGCTTCGCCCATAGCACTCCTTTGCGAAACGCCGCAGTCATCGGCGTATCGACGAAGCCGGGTTTGATCGTGACGACCGCAACGCCGCACGGGCGCAATCGTTGGCGCAAGCCGGAAAGGAAAGCCGTCACCAGCGCCTTGGCGCTCCCATAGACATAATTGCTTCCGCGACCGCGATCTCCAGCCACGGATGAGACGACCGCGATGATGCCGGCACGCTGCCGCTCCATGCGATTCGCGAGGCGAGTGAGCAGAGCAACGACTGAGATCGCGTTCGTGTGCAGCTCGCGCACCGTCAATTCCACCGAGCTCTCACACCGCTTCTGATCGGGAAGGGTCCCGTAGGCAAGCAGGGCGATGTCGATACCGCCGAGAAAACCTTCAGCCCGCATCAGCATGGCCTCATGGGCAGACAGATCGTTGGCATCCAGCGCGTCCGTTGCGATGCGCGGGCAACCGCGCACCACGAGGTCTGCAGCGATCTCCGCGAGCATCTTCTCGTTACGCCCGACCAGGTAGAGCGCGTCGCCCCGGGCCGCGAGCAAACGTTCGGTCGCCTCGGCAATCGCGGACGTGGCACCGATGACGAGCGTTCGGCTCACGCGCCCTCCGTCGCGGGTCCTGCGTCGTGTACCACGAGTTCGCCGCCTTGGGTGACCCGTCGCCAGAAGCCCGAAGAGAAGCCCGGATCGACGTAGCGCTCGAATTCGCGCCAACGCGGATAGGCATTGCGGAAGAGCTCAGCCGGCATGCGGGCATCCTTCGCCGGATACAGTCGCCCTCCGGCGGCTGCGACGATCTCATCGAGCTGTGTGAACAGGCGCTCGATCCGAGCTCCCGTATTGGGAAAATCAAGCGCCAGAGTTACACCGCACCGCGGAAAAGACAGCATGCCTGGTGAGGTCAGGCTCCCGAACTGCTTGAGCACGGCAAGAAACGAGCCCTGCCCGCTGCGTGCAATCTTCTCAAGAAGCTGCGCGGTCACCTCCGGCCCTGCCTGCCCGGGTATGACGCACTGATACTGATAGAACCCACGCGGACCGTAGAGCCGATTCCAGTTAGCCACGCTATCCAGCGGAAAGAAGAAACTCTGAAAGTGCTCGCGGCGGCGCCGCTTGGGACCCGGGCGATGATAGTACAAGAAGTTGAAGAGCCGCAGCGTCGCGGTGTTGACGAGAGAGAACGGCGGCGTAAACGGCACGGCCAGATGCCCCATACGGAGCTTTGGGTGCTCCATCGGGCTCGCCGAATGGTTGGCTCGCTGGAGCAGACCCCGTCCCAGACTTCTTCCGCGAGACAAGCAGTCGATCCACGCCACTGTGTACTCGAAGTTCTGGTCAGAGACCTCACTGAGGCGGAAGAATTCATCCAGATTCGCGAACCTGATGACCTCCAGTTCCATCTCCGCGCCCGCAATGCGTCGCAACTGCAACTGCGCGTAGGTGATGAGGCCCGTCAAGCCGAGACCCCCGATGGTCGCCCCAAACCAGTCGGCGTTCGTTTCCGGCGAACAGGTCAGCCGTTGTCCATCTGAGCGCAGCAGCTCGAACTCTCTGACGTGGCGTCCAAAGGTCCCCGCCCGGTGATGATTCTTGCCGTGCACGTCATTCGCGATAGCCCCCCCGACCGTAACGGCGGATGTGCCCGGCACGACCGCAAGAAACCAGCCCGCAGGCACCGTCACCTGCAGCACGTCTGCCAGCAGGACACCGGCTTCGCAAGTGATAAGGCCCGCGTCGCGATCGAAGGCGATGAAGCGATCCAGGGCTCGCGTCAGCAGCAGCGCGCCGCCCGGGTTGAGGCAGCTGTCGCCATAACTGCGGCCGTTTCCGTAGGGCAGGATTGTGGAACCCACGGGAATGGCTGGAAACGCATCGTAGCGGCTTCGCGGCCGATACACCGCGTATGACGAACGGACCAGGTTTCCCCAGGAGGAAACGCTTTGCGAGACCATCGAGGCTACCTTGCCACAGGACAGTTCTGTTGGAAGTTTTCGATTTCCCATTGTGGCCGCAACGCGGACCTTCCACGCCTGCAGCGATCAAGGCTTGGTGCATTGTCACCGTTTGAGATTAGCTTTCGCACCCCGCTCGAGTGCTAGGGGCAACCCGGAGGTGGGAAATCTCTCTTTCATCCTGTCTATGAGGCTTGCTGCATCTTTGGCGCTCTTGAGCTCATCGTCAAATGCCACCAGATACTTTTCAGTGAAGTCTACGGCGGTGCTCGCGTCAAGAGGAGCGCCGACCTGGCTGTGTCCAGGAATGACGAGCGAAGGTCTTAATGCTCTGATCGTCTTCAATGAGTTAAGCCACTTCTGTCGGGCATCGGCGTCGGTTTCTGCGGTGTAAACGTGCATGTTGTTGAATACGACGTCGCCGGCGACCAGAATTCGCTGTGCAGGAATCCAAAGCATCGTGTTTTCGTCGGTGTCGCCTCGGATGTGTTTGAAGAGCTCGATTTTTGAGCCGTCGAAGTCAATAGAGTTAGCGTCGAACTTGCTGACGTCAACAACCTGAGTGGTCGCACCGGAGCCCAAGATCTTTTTCCACTTCTCTAATTTCTCTTGATAGACGTGGTTGATTCGATCCGTTACCTGGGAATTCGCTAGTACTCGAGCCTGCGGGTACGCGTTCTTGAAGACCTCGAGACCAAGAAAATGGTCCGCATGCTCATGAGTAATGTAGATAAGCGCCAGCGGCTTCTTGGTCTCTTTGATTTGTTGTAGTACTTTTTCAGCACTGGTTTTTGTTAACTGCGCATCGACCAACATCACTTCATGTACTCCCTCGACGATAATGGAATTGGCCCAGAACTCATCGTCGGGGGAGGTAAACACCCTGATTGCAAAGGGCTGCTGGCTACCGGCAACTAATGCACTGTGGGTTTCAAAGCGCTGGTTAGTGCTCATTTGAGTGTCCCGATCATTACTTTCAGTCGCCAGACAACAAGTGGAAAGCAAGAGACTGATCATCGCTGAACAGAGAGCAGGGCTTCTCGTGGTCATGGGACGGAGTGCTCATGGTCGAACCATTCTGCACCATTCAACGAACGGGTCCGCGCACGGCTAGACTCCGCGCGACCCGCCCCCGCGGAGAGCTACCTGTGCGGTCTGGGCCGCAGCTGCGCTCTCGAGGAACCAGCCAATGAAGGCGATCAGGAACCCAAATCCGCGCCGACCGTCGCAAGCCGAGGAGCACGCACTCTCACCTGAGCAAGAACGGGCGGACGTCCATACAGGGAAGCAGGCGGCCTGATACTGGATGAGACCCCGGCGGTCAATCTGGGGCGTAAAATCCTTGATACGGCCCTGACCGCTTCGGACCGAGATTTATGGCAATCCCCGACCCACTAGTCAGTCCCATTGAATCCGCGCAGAAGCTACTGCTTCCCGCGGATACGAACATCACCTGTCCAAAGTGCAAGAACACCTTTGGCTTGGAGCAGGGTTTTGCGCGAGCGGCGTTCGAGCAGTTCGAGCATAGCACTGAAGGCGCACTTGAGGCGGTACGCAGGGCAGAGCGCGCGGCAGCTGATAAGCGTGCTCAGCAGCTCGCAAGTCAGCAGGCGAATGCGCTGCGCGACGAGAACGCAGAGCTTAAACGACTTTTAAAGGACCAAGGCGAGAAGCACGCGGAAGCACTCAAGGAGGTCACCAAACTTGCGCAGCAGTCCGCAGCGCCGCAATTGGAAGCCATGCGCGCGGAGCTGGCCGCGCGCCAGGCGAAGATCGATGAGTTCACGCGCCGCGAGTCCGATCTCTCTGAAAAGGAGCGAGGCTTAGAAGCGCGAGTTGCCGAAGCCGCTCGCAAGCGGGCAGAGGGCCTCGTGGCAAACGAACGCGTCCTGTTCGCGAGCCGGCTGGTGGAGAAGGAGCGCCAGCTCGCGGACGTTCGCTCCCGGGAGCTTCAGCTTCTAAAGGACAAACAAACCCTCCAGGATCGGGCGAGTGAGCTGGACATCGAGGTCGCCCGTAAGCTCGATGCAAGCCGCGCCGAGCTAGAGTCGCGGATCCGGGCTCAGGAGCGCGAGCGCAGTGAGCTCGAAAGCGCGGAGCTGAGGAAAAGACTGACCGATATGCAGGAACAGCTCGCCGAAGCCCAGCGCAAGGGCGCCCAAGGCTCGCAGCAGCTGCAGGGAGAGGTTCTCGAGCTTACGCTACAGGAAGACCTCGAGGCGGCATTCGCGCTGGATTCCATTGAAGAGGTGCGAAAGGGTGCACGTGGCGGGGATGTCATTCACAGAGTTATGACGCGTAGTGGCCAGTTGGCGGGAGTGCTGCTCTGGGAAGCAAAGCGGGCCAAAGACTGGAGTCCGCAGTGGGTGACAAAGCTCAAGGAGGATATGAGAGCTGCCGGAGCGGATGTCGGCATCTTGGTGAGCGTGGGGCCTTGCTACCCGAAAGAATGGGAGGCGGGGACGCTGTTCGATCTCCACGAGGACATCTGGGTGACGTCCTGGTCGACCGCGGTGCAGCTCGCCACGGTGCTGCGTTCAGGACTGCTCGATGTTCACAAGCAGCGCGTCGCATCCGCCGGTAAAGGCGAGAAAATGGAAGCGGTCTACGACTATCTGACGTCTTCGCAGTTCTCCAACAAGCTCAAGGCAGTTTACGGCGCATTTCATCGCATGCGACATGAGCTGGAAGCGGAAAAGAGCCAGACCCTGCAGCGCTGGGCGCGCAGGGAAAAGCAGCTCCAGAGTGGCGTTGCGGAGCTCGTGGGCGTTGCGGGCGACATTCAGGGATTGGCGCAGCAGGAATTGCCCTTGCTGGAAATGGAAGACTCCGAGTCCTCCGACGAAAAGCACGGATTGGACACGAGACAGATTGGCCTGAGCATCGATGGATAAGCGACCTGCCCCCTGGCGCGAATGCGGGCGTGTCGAAACGACCATGCACAAGGCTGACCAGCGCCGTCAGATCGGGGCGTCTCCGGCGCCTGCGTGACGGGTGGCGCATCGGGCCGGTCGCCCTGACCACGCGTCTGGTCAACCGCTGAGGGCGCATCAACAGCGTAGGCTAACTGATCGCCTCCTGAATTTGCGGACACCAGCTACCCGGGCGCGGCGGGGTACGCGGGCTCGTTACAGTATGTCCGGAACATCCGGCCAGATGTGAATTGCTCGGTAGATTCGGTGCGGCGGCGCACTCGCGCCGCTCGCAGCGGTGGCGAGCCGGTGCCCAGGCGGTCAGCGGTCGCACGAACCGCGCGTACGTAGCCGCGGAGTTACGGCAATGCTTTAGCGCACGGTGCCATCCCGTCGCAGCGCGGCAAAGGCCACGGGAAAGCGTGGTTCCCCTGATGTGGTAGGATGCGCGCCCTTTCGAAGCGGCGCGCCCGTAGCTCAGTTGGATAGAGTGCCTGGCTACGAACCAGGAGGTCGGGAGTTCGAATCTCTCCGGGCGCGCCAATAAATCAACAAGTTGGCTTCAGCTGGATCCGAGCGCGCAGCACTGAGTCACCACTGAGTCACCACAAGATCAGGCCCGACTACACGTCCCTCAACTTTGCTGCTTCGGCCCGTTAATCTGCGGCGACCCTTTGATCGACTAGGGCTTGAGTTCCAGTGACACCTGCCTCGTCGAGGATTTGTCTGCACTGAGTCCACTGCTCTCGATAAAGAAATGCTTCGTAGACGTCGAAATCATGACCTGCCATTTTCATTCGTCCACGAAACGAGAAGCCGAATCGGGCGTAGTACGACCATGCGTCATGAACAGGTCAAAGCGACAGCTTTCAATAAGGATCAGGGGCCGGAAGCATACACAGCCGACCTAACAGTAACGCCGAACCGATCCCCTTGCGATGCCAGCGAGGATGAACCAATCCGAAAAAAAGCGACGCAAACAAAGTCACGCCAGGCACATCCGGATGGACCTCAGACCTGATAAAGATCGCTGCGACTAGTGGTAGATCCAGGTAAAGATCGCCGCTTTATGGAAGTCTTCATAGAACAAGGCGTACCCACCGGCGTCGTATCCGGCCATCAGAAATAACGCTTCATCGCGACCGTCGCCGAGTATGTCCACGAAATCCAGCGGCATGATGAGATCGGCTTGTGGCTCCGAATCGCCGCTTTGGATGTCCTGCCCCGGCAGCAACCAAATCGCTCCACTTGGCTCCCGGTAGTACCAATAATCAGACCGGTGTGACATCGGTCCATCGCATTCCTTAAATACATCGGGGCGAATACGTGCGTGCATCAGTGCTCCACCGAAGCGATTAGCCCACTTGTTCGCAATTTCTAGCTCATTTACCTGCGGTGCGCGCCCATCGCTGGGAACATATTCACCGTGCGCATCAAGCCGACAATCGTCGATCAAAGGCACGAGGCGTTGAAACAATGGCCACACGCGTTCCGCATCTCTGGGACTAACCGCTTGTAGCTTCCAGCCACCGTGGGCCGGCGTAGGCTTGGCCGCACCGGTCGTCGCCAAGAGTGGTCGATAAACTACTGTTCCATTGAACCCAGAATAGTCTGCCGACTGAGTCCCCAACGTCGGTGCCTGCTGCCCATCACTTAGATTCTGAATGCCAATATGGGCGTAGAACCCGAAGTCACGGGGAGTCCGAGCGGAAACGTTTCCGAGCATGCGACCTTCGAACGAAATTGCCCAGCGAGTTTCCTTCGGATACCTAGCTGTGATCAAAGCCAAGCACTCCGCGTTCGCACATTCGTGAGGAAACGCGTGCCAACCACCTGCGTCATTTATGAAGAGAGCCCGAACTCCAAAATGAGAGGATTCCCCAACATACACACCGGGGACTTCCTCCAACACACCGACTAGTGCCTGATTGGTCTCTGCCGCGGTGCTAAGCTCGGGTTGTATTCCCACAGCGACCCAGGTACCGAGTGCAATTGTCGCCCACCAGCCCTGTGACGATCGATGGCTCATTTGTTAAGGGTAGCAAGTCTGAGATACGACTCGTGCGCAGCAAGTCACGAATGTCCTGCTTGGGCACGGTGTGCAGGGCGTGGTACGCGGTGCGGTGGCATGTTGTTGCCACGGGATTCACCTGGATTGCCAAGAAAACAATCGAGTCGGTGAGAGCGGAGAGGAAGACCCCATCTGGTCAGCTGTAGAGGAATTTTCGTCACCACTCGACCGGATGAATGGAGTCCACCCGTCTGAGACAGTTGGCATTTTCCATAGCAGTCACCGGGGGTTGGAGAAGCAGCCGTCCAGGAGCGAGTCCGGGAGCGGTCTCCGCGGGCGCAACACCCATCAGCGCGACCGGATGTCTAACTCGTAGCGCGCGCTGTTCTGCCGGGCGAAGTAAAGATGCACAGGTGGCATCCCACGCGTTGCCCGCTCACTCAGCAAATCTCGCACAGTTTCCTCGACATCCCGTTTGGCTCTGCACCCGAGAATGATGCCCGTGAGCGCCTCGGGGCGAAACGGTAGATGTCTTTCGGCTTGTTCTGGGATAGTGATGCGATGCTCATGCTCGTACTCCCACCGCGGGTGTTTTCGGAGCAAGGATTCCCCGATGGATCTGTGGAAATTCCCAATCCAAGTGATAAGCGGATACATCTCGCAATACTTGATCGACAGAGCCAAGTGAAATACTCGCAGGTCGCGCGCCGGATCGAATTGGAGGCAAACGCCCGAATGCTCGCTGGCGTAGTGGCTCCACATGAGTACGTTGCGGGCCGGATTGTCGCCGCCGGCGAAGCACACTACACCGTGTTGTCTTCGCATGCGACCGAACGACTCCCTGATGCGGGACACCATTTCCTCGCGTGGCACGCTCAGCATCTGTGCGACGAAAGCCTCCAGTTCGTGAGGCGCCCCTTGTGGATTGTTGCGCTCAAATATTTCCCGGAAGCGGGCTCGTTTCTCGGTTTCGGTACCACTCACATCGAAAGCGGCGCCCATGTCAAACGGGTCGTTGAAGGACTCTGGGGATTCCAGCCTCAGCAGCGAGTGCACAATGGGAATCGCTAAGCGTTCGACGCTTCGTTCGGCAAGTGCAGTATCCTCGCCTGCAACCCGGCGGAGTGACTGAAAGCGATACAAGAAGCGCGGCATCGTTAGCTTCTTGTTCGCATGGAGCTCGCGCAGAATGCCCCGACGCTGTACGAGTGACCGCGCCTCCATCGCCGCGATCCAACCGGCGATCTCGGGCCTCGGCGCGAGGGATTCTGCTAGGGCGTATGACACGGCTCTCCTTCGACGCAAACGAGCTACCAGCTCAAGCGCCCAAGCGCGGAGACGGAAGCAGATTTGTATGCAGGCGCTCAGGTGAGGGTGGCCTAGGATCGAACTGTATGTCCAGTCGGTCCCCCGCCCCGCTTTTACCTTTGGATCTCTTTTGGCTGCCCAGGTGGCGCCGTCTGGACTGGGGGCGGATGTACTGCCGCACGTTGCAACGCGTTTGCCTCCCGTGAAACCACGAGTTGCTCGCGGGCATCGGCCTCGATGCGGCCTTGGATTTGATTGCCCCGATACGCCTGGTATGTGCTAACGCCGTTGATCATCGTGTAGACCGCGGTACAACCTACAAGCACCCACGTAAGAAACGTCACTGTGTGTTGCTGCCTTCGCTGTTCAACTGCCGCTGTCTGCGCCGCAGCTATCGCGGCATCGGCTCGTGCAATTCCTTCATCGATCTTGGCAAGAAGGGAGGCAGCCTTCTCCTGCGCTCCCTCCGAGGCGCGATAGAGAGTCACAGTTACCCCGTTTAGTTGCTTCGCGAGCTGGTGTGCTGCCTCGTTCGCTCGGTGCTGCATGATCCTGCTGTACCGCGACATCTGCGCCGTGTTGGCGTCTTCGTAGTTGAGAAGCTCGTCGTCTGAAAACGCTTTGTAATCTTTTGGCATGATCAACCATCCTCTATACAGAAAGCGCACTATCATCCCACCAGGTGGGTTCCGTCAGTCAGAGCCGGACGCTGATGCGAATTATCTTTGACCGCTCCTCGTTCCACGGCAAACGCTTCGAGCTGCTGACATCGAGTCCCCTGCGACGCCTTGCAGCGCAGAGGCGTGTTGAGGTTTTCCATACCGCAACTTTCCTTGATGAACTCATTCGGAGCTATGGCTCTGCGAGAACTTCCGCGTCGTCGTGGCGAGAACACCTCAGGTACGCGGCGCAAATCTGTAATGGCGGGATGTTTCCGACCATAGACGATATTTGGCGCAGCGAGCTTATCGACGGACGCGGTGCCGCCTCGCAGCACCTGCTCCCACACGAGTCGTTTGTGGGATTTCAGGGGACTCTGCTACGAATTGCCGATACAGGCGACTTGTCGCTGGAGTGGGCGGATTCCGAAGCCGAAAGAAGGGACACGCGAGGAAAGAAACTCAGGCAGCTCGCGATTCTTCGCGAGGCACGCGAGGCCGTAGCGCAGGCGCGTAGGGAGGGCAAGCTTCGAGGGCGATTACGAAACTACCCCTTTTCGGACTACCGTCGGACCGAGTTCACGCGGAATGGCCGAGCGTTAACGCGAGTCGTTGATAAGAAACGGGCAACCGAGCTGGCAGATCTCTGGGAGGCCGACGCCGAAGAGTTTCCTTACTACACGGCGTTTGTTGAGGGCTTCGTTTACTCCCAATACTACGCGGCTGTTGAGCACAACGGGCGCCTCGACGGTAACGAGCAAGCCGACTACGAGCAGCTTGCTCATCTGATCTGGGCCGATGTCGTAGTGTCTGACGACCAGGCATTCTTCCGCAGCGCGTTCGATACTCTATGGAAGCCGCGGGGCAAGCGAATGGAATCCACCGAGAGCTTCGTCCGGTTGCTGGAGACGTTGACGTAAGAGGCGCCCCCTCAGATGGCCGGCTAAATCGGCTTGGCACACGTGCACACACCGATGCACACACACCTACCTACAAACACACAGTGCGTTGTTTATTTCCGCGAGAGATCACAGTACCTCCTAACATTCGTTGGGGGATATAGTGATGTCCCGCGGAAATAAACAGCGCCGAGCTGAATCAGCATGCCAAGTAGGGTTCACTGTTTTGTCTGAGCAGTCGGTCCGGACTTCTCAAGGAGACTTTCTCCTCCAGAGTTACCGCCTGCTGCGATCGCGATGCCGAACTCCCGCAAATCTAAAAGCGGAAGCTGCGCCTGGGAGGTCGCAAGGCGAGCGGATCTTGCAACGACTGAGCCCGAAGTTGTGACTCCCAGTTCGCGACGAGCTTGGGAATATCGTTCACGAACTCGTCGAATTCTCGGGCTGCATCCGCTGCCCCGCCGGCCCGATGACTCTCGATGAACCTCGCACGCGAGTACGGTGTGAGATATGCCCCCTTCGTGCTCGTCGCAAGGAGCCACCAAAGCAGTTCCGGCTCGCCGAGATCAAACAATATGGGCGTATTACCTGCCCATTCCCGCAGTAACGTGCAGTTATCCGAGAAGGCTCTCCGCAAAAGCGAATTCGCGCCAACCGGTGCACCTTCATTCCACGCGCTGAGAAGCTGCGCGACATCCTTCTTTCGTCTCGTTCCATCCACTACCCAAATCACTTTCCGATAAAAGGCATCGCGATATCGACGCTCTTGGGGCTTGAGGTAGCCATGTTGGAACTCGATTACCCAATCACGATCCGTCTTCACATCCGCGATGTGCTTCTCGCCGGTTTCGGCGTGGCGAACAATCTCCTGCCAAGCATCGGGGAATTCCGCCTGCCATTTGCGGTGCCATTCTGTTTTGTTTTCCCACCAACGGTCGCAGGAGCATCCTCCCTGGTGAGCCCAATGCCAAATCCTGACTTCTCCGCACTTGGCAACCATCGGGCGATCGCAAAGCTGACACTTGCCTGAAAGACTCGGCTGAGCTTCATAGCGTTGCCCATTGACGACCGCGAATCTCGTCTTTATCCGTCCGGGAGACGTGTCGTTCATGGAAGCACCGCCTGCTGTGCGGGCGATTCTGCCCGCGCGCCTGCGGTCTGTCACTTGGGATCAGCTCTCGAACAGTGCCGGGCGCGCCACTGTACTGGATGGACGACCCTGCCCGCCGTCCGCACCATGCGCACCGTGCGAGTGCTCCATCACGTCAAGCGGCTCGACGACTGTTTCCGTGATTTCGTTGTGCGCGTCACTTGCCCGTGTGGCGCGTCGCGCCACATCGAGCCGGAAGCGCTCGCGCGGATCGCGGGGCGCTCGGCGACATTCGCCGCCCTGGCAGAGCGGATGCGGTGCTCGCGGTGCGGAAACAAGGTCGCTGAGGTGGTCGCGGTGGCGAGGCCGAGGCCGCGAGGAGGAGGCCGGCGTTAGGTTGTCGTCGCCGGAGGCTGTTGTGCGGGTGGGGAGGCGTTCGTGTGGACGCGAAAAGTTCCGATCAGGATCACTGAGTGCACGACGGTGTTTGCCATCCCAAGCCCAAAAAGCTCAAATGCGGCAATGCCGTGTGCGAGTTCGTTTCTGAAGTTGAGACCGCGAGAGTCTTGATACAGCACCTGGAGGTGGAACCGAATATCGTCGGGCACCGCCTGCACGAATCTCTCATGGCTCAGTATGTCACCCAGGGAGATCATCTGTGTACCGCCATGGAAATCCGGCCTGGTGACTACACCTCCCAACGATGCGAGGACGTCGCGTAGAGCCGCCTCGACTTGCGGGACGAGGATGTGAATTGCCTTCAGCATGTCTCCGGTCAGCCACGCAGCCAGACCCTCGCGAACAAATCGCAGCCGGTCGGCTGGAAAATATGGGCACTGCGACAGCCACTCGAGGAGGTTCTCCAGATTGCCACTGTGCTTGGCCTGGATTCTCTGCCACGCCAGGTTGAGCCAGGGAGCGCCCTGGGAAATCAGCTGTGCAGCTTGGTAAACCGTACGTCCATCGAGGTCATCCTTAACCGAGCCGACGTGGGCCTTTGTAAAGCCGTCCCGCCCCGTTATTGCTATCGGGATGTGTGCGAGAACGGGAGCATGCGTTTCGGTGTTTAGCACCGTGCGCTCGGTTGAGTTGCGGCCAACGAGGCCAATTGCCGCAAAGCCACGCAGCCCGTCTTCGAGGTTGTCGCCAGCCACACGATCAGCCCACGTTTCCAGTTCTTCACGGGTCACGTTGAGAGGGACGGAGATGCGCTTCATCTCGCCTTGCGCATCCCCGGAGCGGTCTCTGATGGCCTGCTCGACGCGAGCGATCGCCACGTGATTTCCCAGTTGCCGATATCGTGTCAGCTGTTCGCTGAGCCAAGTGATTGCGGTCAGCCCGTTTGCTTGAGAGGCTGCGGCCTCGAATGCTTCGCCGGCCTTGAGTGCAGCGCGGTCGGCTGCGGCCTTGTCCCCGGCGAAACCGTGCCAGAGTTTCAGGGCATCTGCAGCGGTCCTGGCAAGATGCGGGTCGAACGTCTGCGGATTCTCGATGCGCGAGCGCAGGTCGAGTTGAGACTCCAGCACGTGCACAATCTCGGCCCGCTCCGTGTCATTGAGGCCCAGGACACGCGCATGACTCCATGCGATCTCGTGAAAGCGCCAAAATGCATATCGAGGATCGCGCGACTCGCAGGCGGCGCGAAACTTGAATAAGATCGCCTTGGCGCGCTGGAGCCGCCCCTGATCCCTGATCGATGCCGCGAGTTCGATGGCGCGCTCAACGTAGTTCCAGGCGTAGATGTCGTCGATGAACAGTGTCGACTCGGTTGCGTCGAGATAGCCGTCGATTGCAGTTCGCGCCATGGCAACGTCAGGCCGCCGTTCGAGTTCCTTGCGGCGGTAATATGTGACTTCCCAGGCTAAGTCCGCGTAGCGAGCGCGCAGCAACGGGTGGCGTGTCATCTGAGCGCGGCCCGACCACTGCTCGATGATCTCCGAATCCACGTCCGCCACATCGGGGAAGTAATGGTCCTTGCCTGCTTTGTCGGTGGCGCTGCCCAGGGGCTGCCAATACATGTCCCAGATCGGCTCCCCGTACATCCTTCGGGGCTGGAATTCCAGGGCTGCGACCAACGCGAAGTTGCCTCGACCTTGTTCCGGGGTGAACTTGCCGAGATCGTTCAGGATCCGCGCTAAACGGTCGCGCACCAGGAATTCATCCAGACGCTGATCCGCTTTGTCAGCTTCCTGGAAGGTGATCTCTACGGGCTCGAGGATCTCGAGGGTCACCGCTGCAGATGCCGCAACCGCCTGCCGCGCCGAACGTCCGGCGCGGTCGCGGCCAAGAGCGTGGGGATGTCGATGAACATTAGCAGTTATCCTATAGTTCATGAGCATCTTCGCCAACGCCGAGCATAGGATCTCCGCGTACCGGACCTATTTCCGGATCGCTCAGATCAATCGAGACCTATTTCACCAATGTAGGCAGAACCGCGTGGCACGAGCGGCCAATGTCGGGGAGGAGGAGCAAGTCGTGGCGTTTGAGGCGATTGAGTGGCTGACCGAGCAGCAATGGCAGGCGGCAATGATTACCCTGACGTTCGCCGGTATGACCCTTGAGGCGTTCTTCTACGACTACGCCGCTGACGCTCTTGGCGACCAGTACGTCAAGGATCATCTCGACAAGCTCGATCTGCCATCGAAGTACCTGGTCTACCCGAAGGTGGTGTGCGGTATCGCTCCCAAAAAGAGTGAGCACACGTTCGAACTCGTTAGAAACCTAACCCGCCTTAGAAACAACTTGGTGCACGCGAAGTCAAAGGCGTTCCCTTTGGAGCGGCTCGATGCCGCCGCGGAACACTACGACGACTACCACTCGCAGCTGGAGAAGGGGGTAGATGACGCCATCGAATGCGTCCTGGCTGTCATGCGCGAACTGGACAAGCTTCACGGCACACAATCCTTCGAAAAGCACATGCTGGCCTACTAAGGCTACTAACGACCAGCGCTTTCACGAGGTACGAGCATCGTGCGTTTTGAGATCGCCAGCTCGCGCAGACATCTCGTCAGCCTAGGGTTAGCGATCTTTGCGATCGCTGTAACGGCAGGGCTTGACGCAAAGATTGCCGCGAGGACTTTGGCGGAACTGGTAAACGGATCCGATCTCATCCTCTATGGCGAGACGACTCCGCACGTCCTCCCGCCGCTCGAAAGCGACTACGGGATCGTTTGGTTCAAGCCATTGTTCGTCATTAAGGGCTCACCGAGTAGTGGGCAGGCCGACATTCCCGTTTGTGAGCAAAGCCAATACGTGGATACGATTGACCTGCACAAATACCCCGGCGCGTACGTGGTCTTTGCCAATCACACTCGCCGCTGCTACGCGCCAAGCGCGGGCTACATATCGCTGATTCCAATTAACGAAGGAATTGCGCGAACAGCAGCTATCGACGGCGAACCTGAGACCGAGCCCGTCAGACAGTTCGTCAAGAAAATCCGGAAGCTCATGAAGGCGCACTGAAACCGTGTTACGCGGAGACTGAGTGTGCTGCGCCTGTAGCGGGCCGGTTCAAAGTATTGGAAGCCGACTACCGACGAGATTCCCATCCAGCCTGTCGCACATCAGCTAGCGGATAGACGCATTTCAATTCTAGATTTCGCGGAGGTCGGGCGGAAAGTCCATGGCGAGTCACTTTGGGATAGCCGGAAACGCTCGACCCCGGCGTCGTGAAAGTAGCCATGCCGGCACGACCGGTCAGCCGCCCGAAGGTCGCCATTGCGTGCGCCTCGGCCTGACGGTTCTGCGTCGTCGCTCGATCGAAGCCATCGTAACCAGGTGACCAACCCGCACGCCGCCCTCGTAAACGTCGACAACAGACAGCTTGGCTGTGTTAACCAACTGGTGTACTCGGCTGCGGGACACGCCGAGCAACTTCGCCGCGAGCGTAAGCGACACACCGAGTAGGCGATCTCGGTCCGCCGGAGTGCCGCATGCATGAATCAGCGTCACCCAATCGCGTGCGCACAGTACTCTAGGCATAGTTCTGCCGGAACCCTAGCAAACCGCTGTCGAATCTCCACAACGATGCTTAGAAAACGGCCGCATAACCCTCTACACACACGCTTAGGAAAACGCCTATGCCTCGGGTGTCCGGAGCCCTGCTCAAGCCAGATTTTCTCGAATGGAGCACCGTAAGGGGCGTATGCGGCCGTGCACCGTGGATCTGCCTAGCGCTTAGCGCCTGTGGGCACCAGCTTGAGACGCCCCAGGGTGAGCCGCCCGAAGCGATCAACATAGAGGCTGTCCTGGTGGATTGAGTAGCTTCCGGGCGGGTAGGGCGGAGCTGTTGGGTCAAGAGGCACACGGACTTCAACAGGGTATGCCTTTCCGAGATCGGCATAGCCGAACTGTTCACGGATGTGGAAAGCCTTTCCCGCGCGACTGATACCGCGCTTGTCGTCGACGTCGGTCGACTTGATCTCGATCTGAATTTCCAGTTTCATAGAGCCTCGCTGTTGATGTGTTACGGACGCACCTATTCCGTCAAGCAACGTCAGGAATAGGTGCGTCCGGCTACTCCTGAGCGGTTACAAAAAAAGCGTTTCTGTGCCGAGATATCGCCCGGCCACAGCCGCCGCGTCACCGCGGCGGATCACTCAGCGACTGTTGCTGAGCAAACGACCGGAGCGATGAGCTCAGGTCGATTTGGCCACCCTTGGCCACGTACTTCGTCACGTAGTCGCGCACAGCCTCCTGGCTGTCGATCGCCTCGATGCGCGCAAAGCCTGCGGGCGCGCCGAGCGCTAACCAGCGGTCCATCCACTCAAGGCGCCGCGCGCGCGCGTTCAGGTCCTCGACGTCGCCGATCAGCGCATGAAAGTGCAGTACACCCCGCTGTTGGTATTCCCACGCAAGGACCCAAAAGACGCCCCGCCGACCTTTCCGCTCATAGTGGGACCCATACAGGTGGCGGTTCAGCCGCCGGATGAACAGCCGAAAGAGTTTGGCTGCCCGTTCCGGGTGTACGGAGTCGGTGAAGGTGAAGGTGCAGAACCACTGCATGGGAAATCGGGCAAGAAAGTCGCGCCAGGCGTTGAGGTAACCCTGGCCCGCGGCGAGGCGCGCAGCGCCGTCGTCTGCGGTCAATCGGGTCGCCCCCGGCCAGGCGGCTTCGCGGCTTGTCC
>Ga0307477_10000547_pt1 | contig 40803 bp, 22 predicted proteins | sample atmos_gasesECM2C_FD_203316 | JGI IMG/M metagenome (GOLD analysis project Ga0307477, IMG submission 203316) | Hardwood forest soil microbial communities from Morgan-Monroe State Forest, Indiana, United States - atmos_gasesECM2C_515 | ecosystem: Environmental > Terrestrial > Soil > Temperate... | reverse complement strand
CCGCACGTTGTGCAAGAGGCGAGTGAGATGCCCACGCTGGTCTCGTTGGTTGCTGCTGGGCTGGGAATCGCCGTAGCGCCAAGCTCGATACAACTACTCCACCACGTCCCGGGGGTGGTTGTTCGCAAGCTGCCAAGGAAACTCCCCCTCTCTGAAATTGCTCTTGCGGTCCGAAAGCACGACACTTCTCCCACCATCAGGTTATTTGTCGAGCTGGTGCGTTCCACTTACATAGTTCCATCGAAGCGGTAGTCCGAAGGGCGCGGCTATCTGGTTTCAAGGTTCCTCGCGCTTTTCGAGAGAGCTGTGAAGCGCTGCCCGAATCTGAGATTTAACCTAAACAGGGGGGCAAATTCCCCCACTACGAAAGTGGATTAATCGCATTTTTCTATCAAGCTTGATAGCGATATTCGAATGGACTATTCGCTATTTACGTTCACAATGTTCTTTGGGTCCGTCGCAGCGCATGACGGCGCCAAGGTGCTCTTCAGCTTTCTCTCCTCCCGCAGGCTGAGGGCTCGCAGGAATGACGAGCGCTTGGAAGATCCAACACCAATGTTTCGCCCCAAGGGTCCAAGAATCGCCAGCATCAAGTGTCCGGGTTGCAAGGCCGAGCACCCGGAGGTCACGCTGGCTTTCTATTTATACATTTGTCCCGCTTGTAAGCGTTATCTGGGGATGCCCTCGCAAGCGCGGATAGCCCTGATCTCCGATGCCGGGACGTTTCGTGAGCTGGACCGGAAGCTCGTCTCCAAAGACCCCTTGAAGTTCGTGGACTCCAGATCCTACCGGGAAAGGTTACGGGAGGCCCGGCTGGAAACCGGAGCTCGTGAAGCAGTGACTACCGGTTTGTGCATGATCGGAGGCCAACCTGTCGTCCTGGTGGTATTCGATTTTCGATTTCTGGGCGGCACGATGGGTTCCATCGTGGGAGAGAAGGTTGCCAGCGCATTTGAGGAAGCCATAAAGCGACGCATCCCGCTCGTGAGCGTAGCCGCGAGCGGAGGAGCGCGAGTCCAGGAGGGAATGTTCTCCCTGATGCAGATGGCCAAGGTGGCTGCAGCCGCTTCGCTGCACGATCGTGCAGGCCTCATCTTCGTTTCCATCCTCACGGACCCCACGTTTGGGGGAGTCACCGCGAGCTTCGCATCACTCGGCGATGTCATCATCGCGGAACCCGGCGCCCAGATTGGCTTTGTCGGCCCGCGCGTAATTGAACAGACCACCGGAGTTCCTCCGCCCAAGGATTCGCACCATGCCGAAACTTTGCTTCGCGCAGGTCTGATCGATCTCGTAGTGGCCCGGCCTGACTTGCCGGCAGTGGTGGCTTATCTCACCAGCCGCTTCAAGCGAGTGAAATCCAAGCAGAGCGGCACGGAAGAGGCGGCGCCAACCGGAAAGGGCCGCCGGCTGCCTGCCTGGCAGCAAGTTGGATTGGCCCGGCACGCAGGACGTCCTACCGCCCGGCATTATATTTCGCGAATCACCTCGCATTTCCTGGAACTTCACGGAGATCGTTGGGGAGGAGATGATCCCGCGATCATCGGCGGGCTAGCGGAAATTGACGGAAAGACGGTGATTATCGTTGCACAAGAACGCGGGGGAACGGCCGCGGAGAAAGAAGCCTCCCATCGCGGCATGGCTTACCCCGAAGGCTACCGCAAGGCGCTGCGGCTCATGCAACTCGCTGCCAAATTTGGAATTCCGGTGGTCACCCTGATTGATTGTCCAAATGCTCAGTCCAGTTATGACTCCGAACATCGCGGAATCGCCAACGCCTTGGCGCGAAACCTTGCTGGTATGTCGTCTCTTCCCACTCCGATCGTGGCCGCGATCATCGGAGAAGGGGGCAGCGGAGGCGCTTTGGCGCTCGGCGTTGCAGACCGGATTCTGATGCTGGAGCATGCGATCTACTCGGTCATCTCCCCGGAAGGAGCGGCGGCGATTCTATTCAGAGATGCTGGACAAGCCGAATCCGTCTCCGAGGTGCTGAAGCTCACGGCACATGATCTCCATTCGTTCGGCATTATCGATGTTGTCGTTCCCGAGCCGGAGGGCGGAGCGCATCTTGACCCAGACGGCACAGCCGGCGCACTGAAGCGCCAAATTCTGGCGAGTTTGGTTGAAATCGACAGAATTCCCACCCGCCGCCTCTTGGCTGAGCGGTACAAGAAATTCCGCCACATTGGCCGGGGTGGCATCTTTTGGCGCGAGGTCGTCCGGAATAAGATCCGAGACGCATTCGGCATTCTGGATCGCCTGCGGCCAGGGGAGCGAAGAGCGCACAAACGAACGCGGGGGCGGTAAGAGAACATAGGAATATTAGTCCGGCTGATTGCGTCACTCTTTGGAAGAGACGGGGAGTGCCGTGAACCGTGGGGGAAAGTTTGCCACAACAGGAGCAGGTGCAGGCGCTTGATGGCGTACGCGTTATCGAATGGACTGAAGCGCTGGCTGGGCCCTATTGCGGGATGCTGCTTGGCGATTTAGGCGCGGAGGTCATCAAGGTCGAACGCCCGGGGAAAGGCGATCAATCAAGGGGTTGGGGGCCCCCTTTTGTTGGATCCGAGTCTACTTATTTCCTTTCGGCAAACCGAAACAAACGCTCGCTCACGCTGAATCTGGATCATCCCCGAGGAGTCGAGATTTTTCACGATCTCATCGCGCGGGCGGATGTCTTTGTGCACAATCAGCGGCGGCGAGAATCTCTTGTGAAGCGCGGTCTCGATTATGAAAGCGTATCTGCGGCAAATCCGCGGTTGATTTATTGCGCGATCAGCGGTTACGGATGGAATGGGCCGAAGGCGGGTCTGCCCGGATACGATATTCTCGCGCAGGGCGAAGCGGGCATCATGAGCATCACCGGCGAGCCAGGCGAGGAGCCCATGAGGTATCCGATCGCAATCGCGGACGTGACTTGCGGCATCTACGCGACAATGGGCATACTGGCCGCTCTGCTTGTCCGCGAGCGCGCGGGGAAAGGCCAGTTTCTCGATTTGTCCTTGTTCGACTCACAGTTGAGCTGGCTCCTCAACGTTGGCAGCGCTTACCTTAATGCGCAAGAGTCACCGAAGCGCTACGGCAACGCGCATCCGAACATCGTTCCTTATCAGCTATTTCAGGCGAGCGACGGCCGATACCTGATGGTGGCGATTGGCACGGACGCATTGTGGACGCGCTTCTGCCGCGTGCTGGAAATGGAAGAAACCATCGGCCGTGACCCGCGCTTTACCGACAATCGTTTACGGACAAAGAATCGCGCCGAGCTGATCCCCGCGCTGGAAAAAACCTTTCGCACCAGGCGGGCGCAGGAGTGGTTGGCTCGCTTTCGCGAAGCGGAGATTCCGGCCGGCGCGGTGAACACGGTGGAAGAGGCGTTGCAGGATCCTCAGACCCTGGCGCGCAGCGCCATCATCGAGATTGAGCATCCACTGATTGGCGTGGCTCGCAGTATTGCAAATCCGATCAAGATGTCCGCGACACCTGTGCTTTACCGTTATCCACCGCCGCTCCTTGGAGAACACAATGCAGCGATTCTTCGCGAGTCGGGGATTTCGAAAGACGAAATCGCGAAGCTGCAGCGCGAAGGCGTGATTTAGCACTCTCCATTCGCGAACGATGTTACTGGTCGCGGCCACGTACCACGATCGGAGAAAATCCTCCGCCGCTCATCGAGCACTGGGTTAAACTCTCCGCAGATTGTTGGTTCTGGAGGGCTCATGCGCGAGCTAGTCTCTCGTTTTCTCAATCATGGTATCTCCCGCCGCGATTTTGTGCGCAACCTTGGCGCGCTCGGATTCACGGCTTCGGCTACGGCCGCCATTCTAGAACCGCTCGATGCGATGGAGTCCGCCAGTCGCGATTTGGCCGCTACAGCGGAAACTTCGATGACGGGTTCCGGGGGAGAGCTCTTCGTCGCGCAAGCCCGCGCCGCCGGAGTCGAGTATCTCTTCACGAACCCAGGTTCTTTTGAAGTCGGTTTCTTTGACGCGGTCGTGGACGATCCACAGATCCAGCTCATCGAAGGCCTGCACGAAGGCATCGTCGTCTCCATGGCCGATGGCTACCACAAAGTCAGCGGAAAGCCCGGGTTCATAAACGTTCACGCCGTCGCCGGCACCGCGCAAATGGCGGGCCAGCTTTACAACGCCAGCCGCGACGGTTCCGCTCTCGTTGTCACCGCCGGTCTCAATGACAACGAGGCGTGGAGCGATGACTATGTTCTGGCGCCGCGGCCAGGCTTCGATCAAAAGGAGATCAACCGGCAGTTTACAAAAATTTCCTGGGAAGCGCGCCAGCCCGCCAGTCTTCCGCTCATGCTGCGCCGCGCCTTCAAAGTGGCAACTACAGATCCAGGTGGTCCCGTCTATCTCGCTGCCGCCCACTACGCGCTCGAACAGAAGAATGTCACCGCCTCCATTCTGCCCGCGGATCGGTTCCTTATTCGCACGCGAGTCCACGCCGATCCTTCCGCCATCGAAAAGGCAGCTCGGCTTCTTATCGAAGCGCAACACCCGGTCATCATCGCCGGCGATGAAGTCTGGAAGTCCGGCGCGCAGCAGGAGTTACTTTCTTTGTCCGAACATATGGCGATTCCCGCTGTCAGGCCCGGCGGCGTGATATTCGCGAACGCGTACCAAAGCTTTCCCACGACCCATGCTTTCTATCTAGGTACCGCGCAGGAATTTCAGGGCGAGTTCCGGCGCGTCCCCGACGTGATTTTCTTCGTTGGGGCACGCGATGCGGGAGACCGGGTGGTGCCCGCTTCTCCAGAACTTCCCGCAACGGCGCGGATCGTTCGACTTGGAATGGACACAATGTCGTTCGGCCGCAATTATCCCACCGATGCGGCTTTGATCTCCGACGTGAAAGCGGGTCTCACGGATCTGCTCGCGTCGCTCGATTCTCTCATCACCAAAGATCGGCGGAACGCAATCGCGACTCTGCGCGCGGACGAAATTCGCCGCCTCTCCACGGCTTCTCGCGCGGGCGTGGAAAAGCAAATCTCCGTGAATTTCGGCAAGTCGCCCATTCATCCCGACGAACTCTGCAAAGTGATGGCCGACACTCTCGACAAAAATGCGATCATTGTTTCTGAAAATCTGACGGGAAAATTCGACTCTTTCCGCTTTGGATTTCGAGACGACGAGCAGATGCATCTCGGCAACAGCGGTTCCTCGCTTGGCTGGGGAATCGGCGCGGCCATCGGCGCAAAGCTCGCCGCGCCGGATCGCCAGGTAGTTTCTTCCATCGGCGACGGTTCGGTCATGTACAGCGCTTCCGGCTTCTGGACGCAGGCCCGCTATCACATTCCCATCCTCACGGTCGTCTGGAACAACCGCAACTACCAGACGGTTCGCCACGCCTACCACGAATACGGGGGGCGAATGGTCAATTCCGGGAAATATGCCGGCATGTACCTGGGCGATCCGGACATTGATTTCGTAAAGCTGGCGGAGAGCCAGGGTGTATCCGGTGAACGCGTCGCTTCGGGGAATGACTTGCGCGCGGCATTGAAGCGCGGCATCGCGGCGACTCGGGACGGCAAACCTTACCTCGTCGAAGTCCTCATCGCTCGCTACGGCGGAGGCGCCGAATCCACGTGGCACGAGACATTCAACCTCGCGTCGCTGCGCAGACACGCCGTTTGAGCAAATTAATTCTTCCCTGGTCCAGGTGGTTCGCTAAGCCGCCCGTGGCTAAGCGCTTGCTTCCATGCCACCCGGAGCTATTGAGGTTTTGCTGGCTGTGCCGTAGGAGGCAGGATGCCGTTCAGCCGGAGATAGATGGCCTGCGTCCCATAGTGATCGTACCAGTCGTCGCTTAAAGCGATCAGCGCGGCAGCACGCGACGCAGGGCGATTGCCGAAAAGCGTCATCGGCTCCCCCAGCTTGGAATCGTCCACATTGGCCAGCGAAGCGGTGCAGTATTCGAACGAAGCTTTCAACGCCGCGACAAGCTTGTCCTTTGCGTCGGTGTCGGTCAGTTTTACGTCCGGAGCCGCCGCGCCGGAAATCTTCGAGCACAGGATATTGTTGGATTGCGCAATATGCATGATCAGGTGCCCGAACGTGTTCATTTCCGGCGTAGGTTTGAAATTGTATTTTTCGGCGGGCATCAAATCGGCAGCCGCCACCATGTTTTTGGCATAACGCGTCAGTTGTGACTTTACGGTCGAGGTCACCGGGTTTACCACCGGCGCGGACGTCTCCTGTGCGCCCGCGGCCCCCGCCGCGAATAGTGTCAAACAGAGTGCTACTACCATCCATTCCATTCGATTCATCACTTTCTCCCTCCCAAGAAATTTTGCTGGAAAGCATACGCCGGGAGCACGAACGCGACAAGCACTGTGCACGGCTTGTAGCACCCGCCGGACGAGATTTGTAATGCTCTGCTAAGGCGCAACCACATCCTTCAACTTCGGCTTAACTTGAACCGCTGCCAGGCTGGATGCATCCCAGCCGCCGCCGAGCGCTTTTACCAGCAAAACGCTGGTCACCAGCCGCTGCCCCTGGATCACCGCCATCTCCTGCTCGTTTGTCAACAAATTCTGCTGCGCGGTCACGACATCCAGATAGTTGACCAACCCCCCCTTGTAACGATTCGTGGATATGTCGAGCGTGCGCCTGGCCGCGTCCACCGCTTTCTGTTGCGATTGCTGCGCCTCGCTCAGTATGCCCAGTCCGCTAACGTCGTCCTGCACCTCCTGGAAAACACCGAGCACCGTTTGCCGGTAGTTCGCCACACTCGCGTCATAACCAGCCTGTGCAAACTGCACCTGCGCGCGCCGCGCCCCGCCCGTGAAAATACTTTCCGCCACGTTCGCACCCACTGCCCAGAACGTACTTTCCACGTTCGCCAGCTTGGCGACGTCCGCGGCCTGCCACCCGCCCTGCCCAAACAAATTCAGAGACGGGTAGTACGCGGCTTTGGCAATGCCTATCTGCGCGTTGGACACGGCCATATTCCGCTCTGCCTCCGCGATGTCCGGCCTGCGCTCCAGCAAATCCGAAGGCAGCCCGGCATCGATTGCTGGGGGCTCTGCGTTCAACTCCTTGTTGGCAAAGTGAAATTCGGGTGCCGGCCTTCCCACCAGCGCTGCGATGGCATCCTCAAACTGTTTTCTCTGTTGCAGCAAGAGCGTCGCTTGAGTGCGCGTGGTATTCAGCAACGTCTCTTCCTGGGCCACGTCCAGTCCCGACGCGAGACCTCCCTGGTGCCGCGAGTCCACCAGCTCCAGGCCCCTCTTCAGAGTTTCCACAGTGCGATTCAAAATTCCCAGCTCGGTGTCCAGTTGCCGCAGCGTAAAATAATCTCCCGCCAGCTCCGCCGTGATCACCAGGCGCACATTCTCCAGGTCCGCCGCGCTCGCTTGGTAGGAAGCTTGCGCCGCCTCGACGGTCCGCCTGCGCCGCCCGAAAAGATCGACTTCGTAGCTGACAATGAATGGCAGAGAAAAATTGTCCTGCGAAACGGGTCGGCTAACGGGAAAGTTGCTGTTCGCCGGCCGGTTGCCCGAAATCCGCTGCCGCTGGCCGCTCGGAGCGGTAGCGAGCGAGGGATAGAGATAAGCAATCTGAATTGCCGCCGCGGCCCTTGCTTGCCCTAGGTGTGCCGCCGCGAGTTTGAGAGATTCGTTAGCGGCGAGTGCGTTGCGTTCCAAGAGGTTCAGATCATCGTCGTGAAAAACGCTCCACCACTCGCCTTTGGGAACCGCGTCCTTGGGCGTGCTTTCGCGCCAGGGCTCCGCCAGATCCCACTTTGCGGGCACCGGTGCCGTTGGCCGCTGATATTTGGGGCCGACGGTGCAGCCATTAACGAGCGTCAATGCCACGGCCGCCAAACACATCAGGGGAAAAGAAGGGAATTGCCGCCTGCAGCGCATTACTTCTTGGCTCCCGCTGCTCCATCCTTGTTTACTTTCGGGGCTGCGGCCTCGCTTGCGTCATGAGTGTTTGCCGGCGGAATCTGCGCAACTTCCTTCACGCTCACTTCCTGGCCTTCGTCCAGCGAGTCTGCCGGATTTAGGACAATCCAGTCGTTTGCTTCCAGGCCCTGGAGCACTTCGAGTGCGATTCCAAAGTCTCGTCCGATCACCAGCGGGCGCAGATGCGTTTTGTGATTCGCATCCACGACCACCGCGCGCAATCCTTCCGAACGGAACAGCAGGGCGTTCACGGGAACCTGCAGATGTTCTCCGCTAACCTTTACCTGCAGATGGGCTTGCGAGTAGCCGCCCGGCAGCAGCTGGGCGTCTCTGTTAGGTACATCTACCTCAGTAAGCAAGGTTCGCGTGCCCGGGTCAATCGCTTCCGCCGTGCGTACTACTCTTCCTTCGAATCTCTGACCGGGGTACTGCGCCAGTTCCAGATAGGCCCCGAGTCCCGCGTGGATGGACGGCGCATACATCTCAGGAACGCTCACGTACACGCGGATCGGATCGGTTTGCGCCAGGAAAAACAGTTGCTGCGACGCGCCGCCGTTGCCGGCATTGATCAGCGTGCCAGTGTCCACGTTGCGTCGCGTGATCACTCCACTGAAAGGAGCGTAGATGTGCTTGAACGATTCCAGCTCCTGCAGCCTGCGCACGTTGGCTTCCGAGGACTGCACCGTGGCTCGCTTTGCTTCCAAATCGCCGGCTGCGTTATCAACTTCCTGCTTCGAAACGCCGTCTGTCTTCAACAATTCGCCGTAACGCGCAGAGGTGATTTCGGACAGGCGTGAATTCGCCTTTGCAGTGTTTAGGTCGGCTTGCGACTGGTAAAGCTGCTGATCGATCTCCGGCGTGTCGATGTCCGCAAGCAATTCGCCCTGCTTCACGCGGCTGCCGATGTCGCGATACCATTTTTTCAGATAGCCATTCGTCCGGGCATAGATCGGTGATTCCACGTATGCCTGCATCGTTCCCGGCAAGACGAGGTCTTCCTGGCTTGCTTCCGAGGACGGATGCGTGACGGCAACGACCGGAATCGCCCTCGATTCCGTTTCATTTGCGAGCGCCTGATATTGCGCCCGCCGCTGCAACAGCGTGAGCGCCCCGGCGACCACGAGAGCGATGACCCCGATGATGAGGAACACAAACAGCCGACTGCTCTTCGAGATCGTTCGCGCTTCTCGTTCCGGTTCCATCGGTACCTTGCTTACTTGCATCTTTCCCATCTTCTCGCTTTCTTCCATTTAACGCTTACTTACGCGATGAGGGGCTGCACCGCCGAGTTCAACTAAGCTTGGCGTTCGCGCCGTCCGTGTATCATCGCGAACACACAAGGCACAAAAAACAAGGTAGCAAAAGTCGCGAATACCAGCCCACCGATCACCGCGCGGCCGAGAGGCGCGTTCTGTTCGCCGCCTTCGCCGAGACCTATGGCCATGGGTACCATGCCGATGATCATCGCCAACGCGGTCATAAGCACAGGACGGATGCGCACAAAGCCTGCCTCGAGAGCCGCGTCAATCGCGTTCTTCCCTTCGTTCATCTGTTCGCGCGCAAAAGAAACCAGCAGGATGCTGTTTGCCGTCGCGACGCCCACCGACATAATGGCGCCCGTCAGAGACGGCACATTCAGAGTGGTGTGGGTGATCAGCAGTGTCCAGCAGATTCCTGCCAGAGCGCCCGGCAACGCCGTGATAATGATAAAAGGATCCAGCCAAGACTGGAAATTTACCACGATCAGCAAATAAACCAGCACGATCGCGCCGATCAGGCCCAAGCCCAGGCCGGTAAACGAGGTCCGCATGGTCTGCACCTGCCCGCGGATGAACGTTTCGCTTCCGCGGGGCAGTTCCCGCTGGATTTCATCGACACGCTTGATCACTTCGTCCGAAACGGCCCCTAGATCGCGGCCGTCCACGGCCGCATACACATTGATCATCGGCTGCGCATTGTAGTGGGAGACCAGGGCCGGGCGCGCCGTAGCGGAGGTGTTCACCAAGTTTCCCAGAATCTGCGGAGGAGCGCCCAAGGCACTCCCTGCGATCGGCGTATTCTGCAAAGCCTGAAAGCTGTCTACACGATATTGCGGCGTCTGCACGGCCACGCTGTAGCTCACTCCGTTCTTCGGGTCCAGCCAGAATGCGGGAGCGGTCTGGAAGCTGGAGCTCAACGACACCAGAAGATTTTGCGCCACGTCCCTGGCCTGCAATCCGACAGACTGTACTCTCGTCCGGTCGATATCCAAACGCAATGTCGGTGCGTCGAATGCCTGCTGAACGTGTACGTCCACCGCACCGGGGATGTGCCGGATTTCATTGGCGAGCTTCCGCGCCACCTGAAAGTTTCCCCAAATATCATTGCCCGTGATGGCGACGTCAATGGGAGCGGGCGTTCCGAAATTCAAAATCTGCGTCACGATGTCCGCGGGCTGAAAGAAAAACTGCACGCCGGGAAATTGTTGCGGCAATTTTTCACGAAGCGCGTTGATATAAGCGATGGTCGGTTTGCCGCGTTCTTGCTTCAACTGCACGAGGATTTCAGCGTCGGACGTTCCAAAGGTTCCTGAATTACTGTAGCTGAGGTTGATGCCGCTGTAGGGCACGCCGATGTTATCCAAAACCGTTTCCAGTTCCCGGGGAGGAATCGTCTGCCGGATCACCGCGTCCACCTGATCCGCCAGGCGCGCCGTTTCTTCTATCCGCAAACCAGTGCGCGCGCGGAAGTGCAGCCGAATCTGTCCCGCATCCACTTTTGGGAAAAAGTCCCTTCCGATGACAAAGACAAGGCCGGCCGAAAGAACGCAGAAACTCAGGAATAAGAGAGAAAAAATCCCGCGGTGTTCCACGGCGGTCCCGAGTGCCCGGCGGTAACCTGTCCGAAATTTTTCAAAGTTGTGCTCAAACCTTTGCTGATAACGCCGCAAGAATCCTTGTTTCTCGCCCAGGTGTTCCACCGCCAGGTATTCGTCTTCGGCGCTAAGAATATACATCGTGAGGGTCGGAACGATCGTCCGCGACCACATGTAGGAAGCAAGCATCGCAAATACCACCGCTTCCGCCATGGGCACAAATAAATATTTCGCCACTCCCGACAAGAAGAACATGGGAAGGAAGACGATGCAAATGCAGATCGTCGAGACAAAGGCAGGAACTGAGATCTCCTGCGCGCCATCGAGAATGGCCTGAATAGTTTCTTTGCCCATGGCCAGGTGGCGGTTGATGTTCTCGATTGCCACGGTGGCGTCGTCGACCAGGATGCCTACGGCAAGAGCGAGCCCCCCGAGCGTCATGATATTGATGGTCTCGTGCAACGCGCTGAGCAGCAGGATGCTGACGAGAATCGAGAGCGGGATGGAAACGGCAATAATCAGAGTGCTCTTCCAGTTGCCCAGGAAGAGCAGGATCATGACCGCAGTAAGACACGCGGCAATGATGGCTTCGCGCAAGACACCCTGAATGGAGGCGCGCACGTAAACCGACTGGTCGAAAAACCAGGTGATGCGTAAACTCTCGGGAAGAGCAGATGAGTAGTTCTGCAGCACCTGCTTCACGCGAGCCACGATATCCAGGGTGGAAGCGCCGCCGGTCTTGTAAGTGCTCATGAGGACGCCGCGCTGGCCGTTGGCGCGGACGATGTTGGTTTGCGGCGAAAAGCCATCGCGAATATGCGCCACTTCACGCATGTAAATCGTTGCCCCGTTGACACTCTTCACCGGCAAATCGTTCAACTCGTCGACGGTTTGCGGGCTGCCGTTCATTTCAACGTTGTATTCAAGCGAGCCCAGTTTCGCGGTACCGGTTGGCAAAATCAGATTTTGCGCGTTGATGGCGTTAACGATGTCCACGGGCGAAAGCCCCTTGGACTGCAGCGCGGCGGAATCGAGATCCACCGATATCAAGCGCTGCTTTCCACCGTAGGGATAGGGAAGCGCCGCACCTTGAACAGTTGTCAACTGGCTGCGGATGAAATTTTGCCCCAGGTCGGAAAGTTGCTGTTCGCTGAGGCTGTCGCTGGTCAGGCCGATCTGGATAACCGGCACCGTCGAGGCGGAATAAATCGCCACCAAAGGAGCGGTGGCGCCCGCAGGGAGAAATTTGAGGATAGTCTGGGCAATCGCGGTGGTTTGGGCCAGCGCGGTCGGAATATTTGCGTTGGGCTGAAAGTAGATCTTGACGACGGCGATGCCATTCAATGACTGCGATTCGATGTGTTCGACGTCATTGACGAGTGTCGTCACGGCGCGTTCCGAGTTGGAGGTGATGCGTTGCTCCATCTCGCGCGGTTCGAGCCCGGTGTACTGCCAAATTAAACTGATGACCGGGATGTTGATCTCCGGGAAAATATCCGTCGGCGTGCGCAGCAGAACTACGGGCGTAAGCAAGATAATGGCGAGCGCCATCACGATGAAAGTGTATGGCCTTGCAAGCGCTAATCGAACAATCCACATGCTATGCCCAGTTTTTCCTCAGGCGACACAAACCGCGCCGCCCAGGTTTGAATGTTTTGGGCGTGCTTGTCCCAATGATTCTTAGATTCCGCGGGACAATCGTTTGGGTACGTCCCGGAAATGAAGCTGCCCGGGCTGCTCCCAATCTGGTCTATTTTAATCCTTTGCGAGCAGGGATGTACGGGGCATTTCGATTGGCCCAGCTCTATGCCTTGGAGGAAAAGTTCAGTGCGTTCAGCAGCAGCCCAAATTGGCCGGATTCGCTTCCGGGCGGAAGATCAGTGTCCTGCCGGGCGGCGCGTTGCTATTCGCGGAAGATAAAATTCAAGCGCACACCGCCGATTTCGATCACATCGCCATCATTCAGGCGAACCGGCCCGTGGATGGGTGTGCCATTCACTGTGGGAACCTTGTCGCCCGGACCGATGTAAAAACCATCATCGCGCTGATTGATTTGCGCAGCCATGTGCGGCTTGAACCAGCCTTTCAGGCGCACGGTCGCCATTGACGATTTTCCGATGACCGTTAATTTGTTAGTCAGCATGTATTCTTTTTGGTCGGTTCTGCCGTTAAGGACGATCAAGGTCGGCACCTTCATGCGGCCGGAGGCAAATTGCGTGCGCTCACCCATGGCGGCGGCTTGCTGGAGCATCTCGCGGCGCACTTTGGTGTCGAGCACCATGGTTTCGTTGATGCGCGGTGCGGCAACCTTGCGCCCGGTATCCCAGGGCACGGGGGCGTCGCCGGTAGCGTCCACCTTAATGCGGTGCTTGCCGACGTGAATGGAATCACCATCGTGGAGCGTGGCGCGTTCCACGCGCAAATCGTTTACGAATGTGCCATTAAGGCTATCGAGGTCTTCGACCACCAGCCGGCCGCCCTCGAAATAGACACGCGCGTGATAATTTGACACTGCCAGATTGTCCACCGGCAGGTCGTTGTCAGGAGAGCGGCCGATACCGATGGGCCGTCCCCCGACGGGAACTTCCTTTACGATTTTATCTTCAAACATGAGGCTGAGCTTAGCCATCTAACTTTCCTCCTGCGGAGCCATTGTTGGCCGCATTTTTTTGCGCCCCACGGCGCAACCAGGAAAACCATTTCTTGGAACCCGGTTCGAGGCGGATGACAATTACCGTCACATTGTCTGCGCCGCCGTATTCGTTAGCCAGTGCCACCAGCTTTTCCGCGGCCCGGGCTGGATTCGTTTCCGCCTGTAGCGTTCCCGCAATCTCCGGGTCGGTAACCATGCGGGTCAGCCCGTCAGAGCACAGCACCAAGATATCGCGCACGAAAAGCGTATGTTCTTCGGAATCGACTTCCACTTCAGGTTGGGCTCCCAGGGCTCGGATGAGAACGCTCTGCATCTGGCTCTCTTCTGCCTCGGCGGCAGTTAAGATGCCGCGGCGCACTTGTTCGGCGACAAGCGAGTGGTCGCTGGTCAATTGTTGCAACGAACCGCTGCGAAGCAGATAGGCGCGGCTGTCGCCCACGTGCGCAACACTTAGCCTGGCGCCATCGATCCAGGCTGCCGTAAGAGTGGCGCCCATGCCGCGCTGTTCGGGGTTCCCCTCCGCCGACTCGAAAATTTTCTTGTTGGCGAGGTGCACGGCGCTTGCGAGCCGCCGGGCATGATCGCTCAAACTCGCCTGCGGTTCTCCAAAAATCGGAGCGGCGGGATTTTCCTGCCCGTCGAGGCAATGCTTAACGACCGTCTCGACCGCCATGGCGCTGGCGACTTCTCCATGGGCTTCGCCGCCCATGCCATCAGACAGGACGAAGAGTTGTAGCGGCGCGATGATGCGGAAGCTGTCTTCGTTGTTATTGCGAAGGCGACCGACGTCGCTTATGCCGCCGCTTACGATTTGCACGAACGCTCCCCTAACCCTGCGCGGGTCACACCCGCGCCCACACTCGTCCCCGGTGACCTTGACTCCACGCTAGCAGACCAGTCGCGGGGGCGAAAGGCTTTGAGCCCTACTGATTACCAGCATTTTAGCCACAAGGGAGCTTCTTCAACCGTTGGGCTATTCGGAAGGAGTACGCTTTGACAGCGTGGACTCCCTCTTTTTCGCTACAATCCACTAATGCCTTCGAGCCGTTCTTGTTTGGCGGTCACAATCCTAAGTGTCGCTGCATTTTTTTTGTCGGTCGCCGGTCTGGCACAGCAGGTGCCGCCCCCCTCAGGCGCCCGCGTCCTGTTACTGCCGCGGCGTATCGTTTCGGGCGAGCGAGCGACGCTTGCGGTGTTGGACACAAATGGCCGGTTAACCCCAGGAGTCAAGGTGAGTTTTTCAAATGGCGACCTGCTCACAACGGATACTACGGGACGCTCCTTGTTTGTTGCGCCCCTCACTCCGGGGATGATCTTCGCTTCCATCGAGGGACGGCCGGTGCGCGTGCCAATAGCCGTGCTCTCAGCTGCGGAGGGAGCTAGTTCCTCGATTAAGGTGAGCTCCGCTCCACACTTTGCCACTCTCGGCGACCGGTTTGAGCTTGCGGGCAAAGGTTTCTGCGGCGATGCGGATGCCAATCGAGTTGCGATCGGAGCAAAACCCGCGCTGGTTTTGGCGTCGTCACCCAGCGCCTTGATTGTCCTTCCTTCCGGCGATCTTGGGCCTGGCCCCGCTGTCGTCGAGATTTCCTGCGCGAAGCGGAGCGCACCAGCGTTCACCATAACGCTTGTGAGTTTGCAACTCGAAGCCAATTCTTCTCCGTTGGCACCGGCGGAACGCAGAGTGCTTACCGTTCATGTTCACGGCACGACATCCAAAGTGGCCCTCGAAGCGCGCGATCTCGCTCCCGATGTCGCGGAACTTACCGGCGGCAATCCAGTACGCCTCTCAACATCGGGTGGAATCGAAAATTTTGTGAAATTCGAAATTAGCGGCCGCAAACGCGGGAGTTTCCTGGTTTCCATCCGCCTGTTATCGCCGGCGGGCCCGCCTCGCCCTTGAAGGGATGAAAGAATGCATTCGATTTGCTACGAAGGACGACGGGAAGCTATGCGCACTGCTTCGCGTTTGATTCGGAGGGGAGCGAGAGCGTGGTCTGGGAGTCGCTGAGCGCGGCGTCACCCGGGCTTGCTCCGAGCATTTCGCCCAAAGTATTCTGCGCTTTATCGAAACGTTTATCTGACTCGCCGTAACTTTGCTGCGCGTTTTTCAGATGGGTGCCAAGTTTTCCGAAAGCATCCGTGAAATTGTCCATCTGCTTTTGCAGGCCCGCGAGGCTGGCATGCAGCCGCTTGGCATTTTCTTCGATTTGCATTCCTTGCAGGCCCATCAAGATGACCTGTAGATGCGCATATAGGGTGTTGGGCGAGACGGCGATCACATTTTTGCTTCTGCAATATTCATCGAGCGGCACGGACTTGGCGTCCGCAGTCATCAGCAGCTCATAGTAGACGCTTTCCGAGGGCACGAACATCAGTGCGATGCCGAGCGTTCCTTCGTTTGGAAGAATGTATTTTTTCGCGATCGAGTCGGCATGTCCTTTGACCGCGGTGGCAAACGCGCGGCGCGCCTCGTCGGGCTGAGCTGGGGCTTGGCTTGTCCCTTGGCTATGGATTTGCTCGCCCATGCGCCGAAAAGCGTCCAAGGGGAACTTCGAGTCGATGGGTAACATTTTGTCCCGGAGGAAAATCACGGCGTCGGCGGCTTCGCCGCTCGAAAACCGGTATTGACGCTTATAACGCTCTTTCGGGAGCGCATCTTCGAGTAATCGTTCCAGCGTCACTTCGCCGAGCGTGCCGCGCGATTTTGCGCCGCCCAGAATGGTTTCAAGCGTCTGCGCTGTCTGCGACATTTGCTGCCCCGCCATTTGCACTTCACCAAGCTGCTTCTGGATGCGTTCCATCATTTCGCGGGAGTTCTTAATTTCATCGCGGACGGCCGTTTGCGACTGCGCCGAAATATTAGCAGTGTCTTTTACTCCATCCTGCAGCGCTTTCGAGACGCTGTCCAGGCGCTGCGTAACGCTCTGCCCGATTGCGTCCACCTTCCCCGCGCTTTGTGCCTGGCTGGTTGCTATGGTCTGCAGTTCCCGGCGCAGCTCACTCAAATGACTTTCAAGCGTTGCGCTTTTCTTCTGACCCTCTGAGCTTTGCAGCACTAGCCATAGCACCAATGCTTCTACAAGGATTGCAACGCCTATCAAAAGGGCATTCATTCGTTCTCCAATTCCATCACGGGAAACGGCATCTCTACTTTACTCGCAGCGGTTCAAATCTGAAAACTCTTCCCCAATAGAAACGGGCTCCCCCGACTCGTCCGGGGGGCCCGTTTCACCTTAAACTGTCAACTGTTAACTGTGGACTGTCTCTTTACCAGCTCAGCTTGAGCGCAAATTGGAACTGCCGCGCATCGTAGGATGCGGTTGGTTGGCCTGCCGCGAGGCATCCCGAGGGATCCGATGGGTTGCAACTCTGGTTCACTGCGGCGACGTTCAGGCGGTTCAACAGGTTGAACCCATCCGCGATCACGTCCAGCTTCACTCGCTCGCCCAGGGCAAAGCGCCTGGACAGCCGCAAGTCAAGTTGGAAGAATCCCGGCGTGACATACGGATTCCGTCCGAGATTTCCGTCGCAGCCGAAGCCGAGAGTTGTGATTCCCGGGACGGAAAAAGGTGTTCCGGCATTCGTCAGACAGTTATTCGGCACGACAAACGTCACGCCATGAATAAAGTTCGATGGTGCCCCGCCCGTTCCTACAGAGGGTCGCCCACTTGACGCCCCAAGGTCGAGCCGGAAATCGGTCCCAGTGATCAATGTGTAGGGTCGCCCGGACGACACTTCGATAATGGGGGCCAGCGTGAAGTCCCCGATGAAGTGTTTCCAGGCGCTATCGCCCTGTTTTGCGGAGGGCGACTGGAACACGGCGCTGGTGACCCAGCGATGTCGCTGGTCATTATCCGAATTTGCGCGCTCGACGTTGGGGAACCTGCTGTCTTGTGGCTCGAGAATAGACTGCAGATCCGTGGAATCATCAATCGAATGCGAATAGGTGTAGCTGGACAGCAGTTCCATCCCGTGCGAGAAGCGCTTCGTCACGTTTACCGTCAGACCGTGGTAGACGGAATTACCATTGGAGAGTTGCGCGTCCACGCTATTAAAGGGTACAGGTGCGCCGAGACCAACCGGGTAACCCGCGAACTTCGCCAGTGCCACCTGTCCCGCGTAACCTGCCGGCAAGCCATTTGGAAAGAAAGGCACCAGCCCGGCGGGTATCCCAGTAACCAGTGCCGCGAAAGAGGGATTAGGGCCAGAGAGCCGGAAAAAGTTGAAGAACGAGGGGGTGCTAATGAAGCCGATACTGGGAGTCGAGCAATTTGCGGAGCCAGGATGACCTTGTGCAAGAACTCCGGGGATCATCACGAAGATGCTCGATGCAGCCCCCGTCGCGAGGCAGGAAAATGCCGCAGCGTTGCCGGGAACGACAACCGTTGCAGGGCTGCTGAACGAGAGTCCCGAGGCACCAGCATTGAACAGATTCTGCGTCAACAACTGCGGATCCGTCGAGTTAATGTCTACCGGGCGGTATAGGTGCACGCCATGCGTATATTGATACCCGGCGCTGATCTTCCAGGATCCTGCGATCTCCCGCTCGATGGTTAGATTTGCCTGTTGTGCGGAGCCGTACTGGAAATTCTTCGCCACCGGCAGAGTGAACGGCAACGCCGACAGCGGAAACCCGGCCTGCAGGTAATTTTGATTCGCGAAAAGCGAATTTGGGAAAAAGGGATCGAATCGCTGCTGGTTCGGCAAATACCCCATGCTGGGCAGTTGGTTCAGGACACCTTGGAAGATCGTGGATCCATTCAAATTCTGCGGGCCGTTCCCTGCTGCGCAAAGCGGATATCCGGGAGGGGCCTGCAGCGGAGAAAGGACAACACCGCATGCCGAGGCGGTCGCTCCGCCCGTGATCAACTGCACGGACCGGCCGCCATCGGCGGTCGTGGCGTCGAAGGGGATCGCGAGCAGTGGGTGGTCATAGAAGAGTCCGTAACCCATGCGAATTACGGTTTTGCCGTCGCCTTTTGGATCCCACGCCAGGCCGAAGCGCGGGGCAACGTTGTTAAAGTCGCGCGGCAATCCTTCCACAACGCCGAGCGCCTGCTCGGCCGCGGCATTGAGCGGCGTCGCTGCGGCGAAGAGCGGCGTGATTTCTACGTCATAACGCACGCCGTAGTTCAAAGTCACCTTGCGGCTGACGCGCCAGCTATCCTGGAAAAAGAACCCCATGGGGATATTGTCAAAGGGTTGCTTGGACTGCCCGATGCCCTGGATCCAAGTCGTAGGAAGGCCCAGGCCATACATCTGAGCACCGCTCGTTCCTGGCAAAGCAATACTCTGGCCAGGTCCGAGCGGCACCGAGTTGGGAAAAAGTCCGCCGCTGGCGACAGAAATCGGCTGCCCTCCAAAGTTCGCAACGCCGCCGAAGTCTAGTTGGAAGATCTGCTGCTTGCTTGAGCGCAATTGGATCAAATTGTAATCCCCGCCCATTCTGAACGTATGCTTACCGCGGATCACGCTTACGTTGTCGGTAAATTCCCAGCGGCGTTCGATGCGATCCACCGGCGAATACGGCTCGCGCCCGAAGTAAGCGGACCCCGGGATATTCACAGCAATCTGATCTCCGCCCGGGAGCTGCGAAAATCCAAAATGCAATCCGCGCCGTGCAAACTGGAATCGGAATTGGTTGACTGCCTTGTCGCTCACGATGGTGTCATGCTGGAAGACGACGGAAATGTCGCGCGACTGGTTCAGACCCGTGCGCGAGCCGGAGTTCTGGCCGAAAACCTGATTCTGTGCGGTGGATTCGATCCCGGTAACAAGCGAAGGTGACACGCTTACGCGCACAAAGGAACTATTGTTGTTGTTCCAGCGCTGGTCCAGCCGCCCCGACCACAGGCTGGTCTTTTCCATGACGGGGAAGTTCCCACGCAGGGAAGCCAGAGGCACAAATGACGTCGGCAATGCTGCCAAACCTTCACCCAAGCCTCCACCGATTGGCGTGCAGGTAACCGTGCCCACCGTTGCGCTGGGAGGACAATTCACGGGGATTGGAAAACGAGCCCCTGGCGACGTGGCTTGCCCGGGGGGCGGGGGGCAGAGAGTCCCGCAGATCAGTCCGGGGTCAATTCCGTTCACCGCTACGCTCGCTGCGGATCCGACGAAGGCCGCGTAGCCTTTCGCCAGATTTAGGAGAGCCAAACTTCCGCTGGCCGTTGCTGCCTGAAGGAGAGAATTCACGGCAGTCGCCTGCGAAGCCGTCATCGGCAGACCGTTCAGCGGACAGCCTGTGCCGCAGTTCAACGGGGCGAATCCGAAATTTCCCGCACCAATGCTCGAAAACCCGGTCTCTTCACGCTGCGTGTATTCATAGGAGAAAAAGTAGAAGGTCTTGTCCTTCTTGAACGCGCCGCCTAGGGTCGCACCGGCCTGCACGCGGGTGAAGCCCTGCTTGACGGGGTTGAGTTGCCCCGTGATCGGGTCTACCTGGCCAGAAAAGGCATTGCGCGATTGAAACGCCTTATTGCGTAGGAATCCGAAAGCATTGCCATGGAAGTCGTTACCACCGCTTTTCGTAACGATATTGACGACGCCGCCCGTGGCCCTGCCGTATTCCGCGTTGTAGTTGCTCTGAATCAGCTGGAACTCCTGCACCGCCTCCTGCGAGACGGTCGCCCGGATTCCATTGATGGAGTTGTCCACCGCGTCCGCGCCGTCCACGCTCACCATGTTCGAACGCGCCCTCTGTCCACCGAAATTCAGTCCGCTGCTCGGCGCGGGGCCGATTGTCGGCGCGACATCCCGGGTCGTTTGAGAATTGATCAGCGTGAAATTGATGTAGCTGCGCCCGTTGATGGGAAGATTGTCGATCCGGCGCTGTTCGATGGTTTGCGAGACGTCTGTTTTGGCTGTTTCAATCGCCGCCGTTTCCGCGGTCACCGTGACGCTCTGCTGCAACCCACGTAGTTCCAGGCGGGGATCCAGCGTAGCGTTCTCACCAACGGTTACCACGATGGACTCGTTCCGGTAGGCAGCAAAGCTCGCTCCGCCATCAACACTCATTTTGTATCGTCCGGGAGGGAGTCCCACCAGACTGTAACGACCGGTGTCATCGGTTTCGCCGGAGCGCTCGGAGCCGGTGGCAACATTCGTGACCGTCACTTTCGCGCTCTTCACCCCCAGGGCCTGCGGATCCGTCACTGTTCCGGAAAGGGTTGCCGTGTTGACTTGCGCCGCAGCTTTGCCCGCGCAAATCAGCACCAACACGCACAGCAGCACTGTCAATGTCGACCCGCGAACGATCAACGCAAACACACTTTGCCCGCGCTCCATGTTTTCCTCCTAGTCGGAACCCGTCCAACTTCCGCTACTCCTAGCGGTAGCGGAGCTACCCGCCTTGTACTGCGTACGTGATTGAATACTGGGCTTTTACTTCAATAAATCGCCGCATTCAACTGAAAAATTACGCTCCGTGTTCCTTAAGAAGAACCATCCCCGCCGTGTCGCCCCTGGGTTGCTGGACAAGGAAAATCTTGCTCCCGCCGACGCGCCCCAACAACCGCCGCAGCATGAGCTTTGCTGGAGAACTTGGCAAGCGGCAAAGTGCGAAAAGGGCATGGGCAAAGCGAATGTCGTGCCTTGCCGCCCTTCTTGCGGACTTACCGGCGCGACGCCATACGGCAAGCGCCGGCCCACTAGGCCCGCAGGCGGGCCGCGCATTCTTTTCTCAGGATGTTTGCAACGGGAGTTTGCGATTCGAAGTACTTATTCAGCCGTTTCGCCCCGAAGTGCTTCCTTGCTCGCGACTTTGTTATCCGTCCAGGCCTTCAGGACGGTAGCAAAGGCGATCAGCAGCCCCGTGAAGCCATTCGTGAGAATGATTGCCAGCGCGTGCAGCAGCAGGCCATAGATAAACCACAACGATACTCCGATCAGATAGAGAGCCAACATTCCATAGGACAGATCGCGGCCGCCTTGCTTCCAGATCTTCACCAATTGCGGGACAAACGCAAAAGTGGTGCACAATCCCCCCAGTGTCCCGACCACCTTCACCCACGATTCCGTCGTCATGGACCCAGCTCCATTCTCGCCGCGCGCCGCTTCGCTTTCGTCAATACGACCAGTTTAGCAGTGCCGGGTCCGCCGCCAAAATGAACGCCGTGTCCATTTTCAGCCGTCAGAACAACATTGGGATTTTCGCGGAGAAGGGTGAAATGAGAATTCGAGAGAGGTGAGAAATCAAACTGGAAGATGCCGCTGCACCAGCCGGCGGAGTTTTTCACGGTCTTCATCTTTCATGTGCACAAACTCGACGCCGCTTCCTTCCGGACCGATGTTGCGGACGACGGCGGTGAAATGAATCTTGCGCAAGCCGGAGCGCACCTCGAGCTGGATAGAGTCGCCAACGCTCAATTTCTTTGGAGATTCCAGATAGGCTCCGCCCAGGCTGATGGTTTTAACTCGCGCGAGGCCCGCTTGCGCACCATCGATTTGCGCGCGCAGAGGTGATTCGAGCGGCACGCGCACGTACCGGCGCGGGACGATATAGCCCGCGTGGGACTGTGCCGCTGCTTCAAATGCCGCGCGAACGCGCGCTGAGGACGGGCGGTTTTCCAGGAGAGCAAGGGCGTCTTCCGCAGCGGCGCGTAGACCCGACGGCTCCGCGTAAGCCAGTCCTTCGCGCCCTTCGGCGAGTTGGCGGAGAAGTTCCCCGGCCTCGTCAGCGTGCATGCGGCCGAGCGCTTCGATGGCCTTGATGCGTACAAACAGGTCGCGCAGAATTTCGTGCTCGCCCGCGGCGATCTCCATCAACTGGGCAACGGCGGTCGTCTCCTGGGCGAGGCCGATCTGATCGATCATCATCGGCACGACCAGGGGATGAGCGTCCGCAAGTATCGCGGAAAACACGAAGGCGGCGCTCCGCGCGGATGCCGCGTTGGCGGGCCGTGCAATTTCGCTGACGGCAAGGTCTTGCAAATTCCATTCCCAGCTTGCCAGTGCCCGCGGCAGGCCGCGCAGCAGGCGATCCGTATCTGCCGCCGCAAGCAGCTTGATTGCGGCGCTCACGCGCTGCCGCCGCGCTTCGTAGAGGCGCGTTTCGAGCAGATTCAGCACGGGCACGCCAATGGTCCGCAAGAGCCGTGCCATGGCCGGTATTTGCTCCGCGCTCCGGGGCTCGGTCAGAAGCAGTGTCAAGCGGTCGAGTAATCGCTCCGGGTCGCGCTGCAGCAGACGAGGCAGCACGGGATCCAGGGCGCGATTGGCGAGCGCCGCATCGACTAGCATCAGCCAGCGGTCCTGCGCCACCAGCCGCTGTGTCAGTGCCGCGAGGTGGTCATGCTCGACGTCACGTGGCGCGCGTTCCAGCCCCGTCAGAATGTTTTCGAAGCCCGCATAGTCCGCCCGGCTCACCGCGATTCGCCCCAGCGTTTCCAGAAAAGCGGCAAGCAGCGCCCCGGTTTCCGGGATCGTTTCTTTCTCCAGCGCGTTCATCGCGCCGCGGCTCAAATCTTCTGGAACTTGATTGGGCCAAAGCGACTCGATAATCGCCGTCACTTCGTTCAAGCCCGCTGCAACCGCTCGGCGAGCGGCAGGATCGGTAATCTCCAGGCGGCGCGCATAATTCAGCAAAATATTGCGCGCTTCGCGCCGCGGAGCGTCGGCTCCAGCCTCGGCAAGCTGTCCCAATGTTTGACGAAGCGCAATCACCGGCACGGTCCAGACCTCCGGACCGCGCAACACCTGGGACTTTTCGCGCGGAGCTAGTTCGAGCCAGAATTTTTCGAGCAGCTGCTCCCGGACTGTCTCCATGGCCCAGGCCGTGGCCAGGGATGACAAGTGTTGGGAAGCGTGCGGCCCGGAGTACCCGCCTGCCGTCACAAGCACATCACCAAGGCGGTTGAATGTCGGGCGCACTTTTATCGGCGTGAGTGTACCAGCGGAAAATTCCGCGCTCAGAAATTCGAAGATCAGGCTTTCCGACAAGCGCAGCAGATATGGCTGCGGACGCTCGGAGTCTCGCGGCGCGTAGACCGTCATCGCGCTCAGAAGCATGCGCACCGTTTCCCGCGTGGCTTCTTCCATTGCTCCGTGGATGGCGCGCGCCGCTTCTTCCGGAGAAATTCCTCGCGCCACCTCCAGCGGCGGTGTGAGCCGGGCCAGCAAACGTAGGGCTGCCACTAGATCGTCGATTTCAGGAACTTGAATGGGAGTATCGGAGCTCTCGGGGGGTGAGTTTCCGCCGTAGGCGACCAGCGCAGCCATGAGGCTCGCGAGCACCGTGTCTACTTTGCGGTCTGTGCTCGCATTGACTTGGATACCTTCCACGCCGCTCTCCAAGAGTCGCGCCGGCCACCACGGCATGCTGCCATGCTTCGCCGGCTCTTCCGATCTTAGCAACGCTGCCTTGGCCAGTTGTGAGAGCGTGTCTAGTTCGCCTACATGGAATTTTCGCCCGAAAATCAGAGAATGAATTCCCGAGCGTTGCAGATCGGCGGCGAGCGCTTGCAGTTCACCTCGCGCATCCGTCAAGTGCGCTTCGCCCAATTTCGGTGCCACCACTCCGCCTCGCTCCACGCGCAGTTCCAACCCGTTTAGAGGAGCAGCGATGCCGCGCAGCAGTTCGTAGGAGGCTTCCAGGCTTTCCAACACGCGCGGATGGTTTTTTTCGTAGAGCCTCTGCGCGCGCAGCAAAACGTGCAGCTCTCGCAGGGCGCGATTCACGTCCGACGCTTTAACGTCAAGAGAGGCCTGCTGCCCCTGGCGTACGGCTCCATTCATCGGCCACAAACCCTGTCGGTTCATCGGACGCACTGCGGAATCGGCCTTGGAGCCGCCACCCTTCTGGAGATGATTTACTGCTCGAAGTGCCAAGGAGTTCCTCGCTTGTCTTTGCGCGCCTCTCGCACCGTCCACCAGCGGCTGGGATAGTTCTATCTCTGCTCGCGGGACGAGCCCACACGGGCAGTACAGCCTGCTGATAGTGCCAGCACGACTCCGGCCTTACGATTCCAGAGCTAAAGCCTTTGTTATGAACTGATTTCTGAAGTAGTTCTAGGACTAAGTCGGAAAGAATGTAACGATTCGTTACTGGTCGGGTAGGGTCTTCCATACCAGAGCGTAGGCTTGTTTTCGCCTTCTCATCACTGTACTAAGCAACCTTAACTGGTCATTTCACAGCATTTACTTGGGCCGGAAGGTCCCCTCAACTGTGACCGTGCTGCCCTCGGTTACCTGCACCGTGCGGCGCAGGGGCTGATAGCCATCCAACTTCAGGGTCACGATATGCGTGCCAGCGGTAACTTGCACTCGCGCGGGCGAGACTTGTCCGCTGGATGTGCCGTCAATGATTATTTCCGCGCCCTTTGGATTTGTAGTGACTTCGGCCCAAGCTACTCGGCCGATCCCTTTCTCCTTCAGTTCTACGTCAAGCGTCGTTTGAATGTTATCTTTCACCTGCACGCTACCCGCGTATGCTTCATAACCCGGCAAACGCAGCACAAGATTATATTGCCCTGGGGCTAACGGCAGTGTTGCTGGCGTCTGCCCAGACTGCTTCGCGCCGTTGATAAAGACATCCGCTCCCGGGGGCCGGCTGCTCACGTACAAGCCCTTCGCGAGCGACTCCAATCGGATCTTCTGGTCGAGTGCGTCGCCTGCTTTGATTTGCAGCGCGGTCTGCATTGGCTCGTAGCCATCCTTCTTTAATTCCAAACCATAGCGCCCAGGATTCAGATTGTTGAAACTGCAGGGCGTCTCGCACTGACTCAGCTCGCGTCCGGTTGGACCGTGCAACACCGCGGAAGCGCCGATAACGTCGGACACCACATGAATCGCGCCATGTCCCGCAGCGGGAACGGGATGGCCACCGTCCGAGTCGTTTGTCGCGGTGGGATCCGGCGTATCGTCGTACTCGATATGATCCACCACTCGCACACTTGCCGGTGCATTCCGAAGAAACTGAAGCATCTCGCGATGTTCAACGGGGCGGAGTTTTCCAGACAGCGTCAGCGTGTTATTGGAGGCTTGTATTTTAAGGCGGCTCTTCAAGCCCTTTTCCGCGGCGGCTTGCTCAATCCGGCCTTTGTATTCCGCAGCCGCGGAAGTCACTATCGGCTCGATCTTCCGCGGGGCACGTTTTTCAGGAGCTATTTCCACTGCTTTTGTGTCCGCAATCGAGCTTCCGGGTGTGGCTTCCTCCTTCGACTGCGATACAGGCTCGTTCCCGGTCGCATCGGCGGGCGCTTTTGCTGCGATGCCTGATTCTGCGGTTCCGGGGGAAGGCGTCCCGGGCGCGCCTTTGGCGGTTTTTTGTGTTTCGCGAAGTTGTCGGGCATATTCATATTGAGGCCGAAGCTTGTATCCGCCATAACCAATCACGCCAAGCAAGAAAAGTGCCGCGAGAATCGTCCCCGCCACGCTTTTCTTCTTTGGCGGCTCGTACGGTGCGACATTCCCAGTGCGCCGGATGACTGGCGTTTGTCCGGGACTCGACGCGCGAGCCGTTAACGAGCGTGCTGCTGCTGCCGTCTGTAGATCCTCCCCGTGCGCACCGCGTCCGCCGGCCGCACTCACCGCAACCGTCGCGTCCGGTGTGGCGCCAATTCCTGCTCCGCCTAGCACCATCGTTTTTTCCGGGTTCCCCGCGCCTCCGAAAGAGCGGTAGTTCCGAAGATCCTCGAGCATCTCGCGGCAGCTCTGATAGCGCGCGTCCGGCTCCTTAACCAGCGCTTTCATCACCACCGCGCTGATTCCGGGATGAATCGAGGGATCAATCTGCCGCGGTGGGACAGGGTCCTCATTCACGATCTTGTAAATCACCGTCGTGATGTTCTGGCCCGGAAACGGCTTTATGCCCGTGACCATTTCGTAGAGCATCACGCCCAGCGAAAAAATGTCGCTGCGTCCATCCACCGCGCGGCCTTTCACCTGTTCCGGGGACATGTAACTTGGCGTGCCCATCACATGCGCGGTTTGCTGCACCGTGCCGAACTGCAGTATTTTCGCCGTGCCGAAGTCCGTCACTTTTACCGTGTCATCGCCGGTTAGCATTAGGTTGGCCGGTTTGATGTCCCGGTGCACCACATTGCGTTCGTGCGCGAACTGCAAGGCGCTGCAAGCCTGCTCCATGATTCGCAACACGCGCGGCAAAGGAAACGCCTGCCCGCCATCCAGCAGCGTTTGCAAACTCTTGCCTTCCACCAGCTCCATGGTGATGAAGTACAAGCCGTCTTCTTCGCCGGCGTCGTAAACCACCACGATGTTCGGATGGGTCAACAATCCGGCGGCGCGAGCTTCAGTCTGAAAGCGTGCCAGAAGCTCCGACCGCGAGAGTCCGGTGCCCTGCTCACTCAGCCGGATAGTCTTGACGGCGACAGTTCGCCCGATCACCGGATCCATAGCCTTATAAACGACACCCATGGCGCCGCGGCCCAGTTCATCAATGAATTCGTATCTTCCGGCTTTTGTTTGGGTCGTCATCTCGCCATCAAGCGGGAGTAGCAAATACCGCTTCTTCTTCCTTTATATAGACATAGGGGAGGTTTGCCGGCCTGCGGTTTGAAGCAAAACACAGCCGTGCACACCCATGCGCCCTATCTTCGACAGTACCTAGCAATTTTTCTATCGGTCAACGCTACCGGGGTACTAGTGTTTCGCACTCGCCACGTGCCGGTTCAGCCCCCGCACTCAGGCCCGTGTTCTACGGCCTCGGCATGGACTCCCCGGGAGACAAAGTGCGCTCCGGCATGGGCACGTTCATCTCACGCACTGGACGGTCAACCTCGCCGGGCCGTGCCGGAGCCTCCAGGCCGTCCGTCAGCAGGTATCCTTGCAGCGCAATGCCGTTGGTCCAAACGCCTTCAAGCGCGGCAATGTATTCGATTTGCAACTCGTAGAGTTTTCGCTGCGTTGCGAGGACACGCGGGTAAGACGCCAGCATCTGGCCGTACTTGTCCACCATCAACCCGTATGCTTTCCTCGCCAGAGGCAGCATTTCCTCTCTATATTCCGTGGCCATCAGCCGTGCGTTGGCGTACTGGTCCACGACGGACGCGGCGCGCTCTCGTAGCGTCAGCTCCACGCGCTTCTTTTCCAGTACTGCGCGGTCAATTTCCGCGCGGGCCGCCCCTAAATTGCCCTGGTTTCTATTGAAAACGGGGATCTGCACTCCCACTTCGGCAATTCCCTCCCAACCTTTTGCGAACGGGACGCTCCCTAGCGTTTCGTGGTTGTACTCCATTCCGCCGCGCAGCTGGATGTCGGGAATGGGCTCGCGCTTCGCCCGCGTCAGCACAGTCTGCGCACGCGCCGCAGCGGCATCCGCGATCTGCACCGCGGGACTCTCCTTGGCAATTGCTTCTACGGCCGCCTCCTCGTTCAGCTGCGGCCAGTCTTTTTCCAGATCGCCGGCCACCGTTGCGAGTGGCATTTCCGGTCGCCCGATCACCGCCGCCAGCGAGCGCCACTCTTCGCGCAGCGTGTTTTCCTGCATGCGCGTGGCCATGCGCATGCGTTGCGCTTCCACCTCCGCTTCCAGCACTTCCGTCTCGTCCGCCTGTCCGGTGTTCATCAACCGCCGCTGCGTCTCCGCCGTATCTTGCGCAATTTTCTCCAGGTCGCGGCGCGCGTCCAGCATTTCCTGCGCCGCTAACACGCGCAGAAACGCCATTTTCACCGCGCTCTCCACGCGCATCCGCTGCTCTTGCGCTTCCAGTTCGGCCAGCTGCGCTTCTTTCCTGAAGACCTCCCGGCTCGACGCAAGTTTTCCTCCTGTCACGATGGTCTGCTGCACAAAAAATCCCTGCTTGCCGCCGCCCACCGAGCCGCCGCGAATTTCGTCTCCCGTGTATCCCACCGCGGGATTCGGATAGAGCCCGGCCTGCTGTTGCCGCGCCTTTGCTGCGCGAATCTCGGCGTCCGCCTGCCGCAGCGTAGGATTCGTTTCACCGGCCATTTTTTGCGACTGTTCCAGCGTGACGAGCGCGCTTTGCGCGTGCTCTTGCGCCCGCCCCATTCGCGGATACTCCGCCCTGACGAGCGCAATGTCTCCGTGATGATGTTGTACATGTTCCTGTTGCGCCGGCATCTCCTGCGCGAACGCAGCGCGGAAAATCGCAAGTGTCGTCGCAAGTCCCGTCGCGAAAGTTCTCGTCAGTGTTTTCATCGCTAGCCTTCCCCTTCTATGCTCTCTGTGTGCGGCGGTTGCCCCGACGCTGTCGGGGTGGCGAATCTTCTTCTTGGTTTCACGATTCAAGGTGATGCTCGTGTTTCTCTGCCGGAACTCCGGATTTTTTCCTCACGATAATTTCGTCATATTCTTTCTCCGGCAGCACGCGAATCATCGTCATCATCCCCATCATCCCCGCGCTCCAGTTATCGGGCAGGCCGTGCGTTTCCGGTTTCGCCACGGCTTCGTCCATTCCCATTTCCATGAAGGCATCCTGCGGAAAGCCTTTCACGGCATTTGCATTCTCCGCAATCGGTGAGTGGTGCATGTGTTCGAACGGCACGCTCTTCGACAGCGTTTCCATCTGGCTGAGCGCTTTCCCGTCCGTCGTGTCCGCGGTTTCTATCGCACGGTCGCGCAGGAGATCCATCATGCTGTTCATCATGTGGTGCGGAAGATGGCAGTGCACCATCCACGCTCCGGGATATTTCGCTTCGAACTCCACCACCCGCGCTTGCGCCACTCCTACCAGAACCGTGTTCATCGGATACCAGGTCGATTCTGGCGCGCGGCCGCCTTCCGTGCCCGTCATCACAAACTGGTGCCCGTGCAGATGTATAGGGTGATGGTCCATGCCGATGTTCACGATGCGCAGTCGCACTCGGCTTCCCAGCCGCGCGATCATCGGCGTGATCGCCGGCCCCGACACGCCGTTAAACGTCAACCAGTTGTATTCCATCGCCGCGGTATTCGGCACGGTGTTGTTCGGCAGCACGGCCCACTCTTGCAGGATCAAGCCGAAGTCGTGGCCGGCACGCGGGCGGTACGGTTTTTCGGGGTGCACGATGAAGAAACCAATTTGGCCAATCATTTCCTGCATGGCGCTGTGCGCGTGATAGAAAAATGTTCCTTCCTGATGAACGGTGAACTCGTAGGTGTAAGTCCCGCCCGGCGGGACCGGCTTTTGGCTGATCCACGGCACGCCGTCCTGTTCGATCGGGATTTCCAACCCATGCCAGTGAAGCGTACTGCTCTCCGGCAGATGGTTCTCGAACACCACGCGGACGCGATCGCCCTGCTGCACCTGAATCGTCGGCCCGGGGCAGCTTCCGTTGTAGCCCCACACGTCAATCGTCTTGAATGGCGCGATCTTTCTCTTCACCGGCTCGGCCACAAGCTTAAAAACTTTTACAGCGCCGTCCATCTCATAAGACAAATCCGGAATGTCCGGCGTCACCATCGGCAGGAACGGATCGCGCGCGCCGCCCGCCGCATGTCTGGCAGGATGACCATGAGCGTCGTGCTTACCGCCATGCTGAGAATGATTGCTTTGCGCAGATGCCGCACCGGCGCCTCCAATTGACTCTGCGGACAGCTTCTTGCTCATTCCAAGCAGGCCCGCGCCGAAGATTGCCGCATCCTGGAAAAATTTCCTTCTTGTGCCGCTCATGTTCGCCTCCCGGCGTGCTTATCTCTCTCGCCCATACCGAATTCGAGAAATGCAGCTCCGCAGATGAAATTTTGGAACCTGCCGATGCAAAAAAACGAGATGGATTGGAGATGTGCTGAAAATCTTCCATCCCATTCTTGTTTGGAGGGAACGACTCAGATCCGCAGGATTATCGTTTGGAGAGAAAGTTCCGAATGCAAATCAGGGCTTGATCTGTCGCGCCATCGCGCCCGGCTGACAATGTTCAGCCCACCCAGCTCGCTCGAATCCACTCCGAAATCCAAACTCACCGGAGCGTTTCTTGTCGCTTGGAGAAACGGTCTTTTTTCTTCCGGATTCGACAGTATCACAACATTTATTCCGGCGCGGCACGTCTTGACAGCGGCCAAACTGCCTTTTGCCCCGTCGCTATGCTGAGCGCGGCTGCCATGACATCCTTCATCCTCTGAGCTCCGCGGCGCGCCCACGGCGCAAAAAGTCGCGGAACAAATTGGCGCGCACAACGGACCAATCACCACAGCGAGCACCGCCATGATCGCAACGATGGCCGCCGCCCAGCGATTCTTTCCACTGAATCGTGGTCCGATTCGCATCACTCATCTACGCTACGCCGAGGCGCCAAGCCCGTCAACTCCTGCTGCGTCCCTCTTTCCCATATTTCACTGTCGATTCTCTTTGTTTGACCCCTGTCTCGTTCCGGTTTACCCTCTTCCCCATTCAAGCGGACGCCGATCTTGCCGAAAGCCGCTGAGGTCTAACGCATGTCCTTTTTTCTGATCGCGCAATATTTTCAAGAGTGGCGCCCCCACTTTTCATTTCTCCAGGGCCCCGCAGTCAACGAAATGATGCTACTTCGCTGGATGCATTTCATTTTCGGAATTATTTGGATCGGTTTGCTCTACTTCTTCAATCTCGTTGGCACGCCAACCATGAAACAGCTCGATCCGCCCGTTCGCGTCAAGGTCTACCCCGTCCTGATGTCCCGTGCGATGGCGTGGTTCCGCTGGTCGGCGCTTGTGACCGTGCTAGTGGGTATGCGCTACTTCCTCATTGTCCTGTCCGCGGAAGCGCATCATTCCGGAGATCGCGGACTTGTCTTTCGCTCGTTCGGCTCGTGGCTGCTGGTTTGGCTCTTGGCTTACGCTCTGATCTATCCGCTCCAGCTTCCTGCGAAAGGGTTTCGCAACAATCCCTGGGTGCGGGCGATTGCCATTGCGATCGTCGTGGTCGCCGCGTCCTGGTGTGTGCTGGTTCTGAACAGCGGCCCTGAAGTTTCGAACGCTCACCTTTCTATCAGCGTCGGCGGCGGGCTCGGCCTGATCATGCTGCTCAATACCTGGGGAGTCGTCTGGCGCGTACAGAAGCGCCTCATCGCCTGGACTCGCGCCGCTGCCGAACATGGCACGCCACTGCCTCCGGAAGCCGAGCTTATGATGCGGTGGAATTTTCTGACTGCGCGCGTCTCCTTCTGGCTGACGCTCCCCATGCTGTTCTTCATGGGCGCGGCAAGCCACTATCCCTTCCTCTCCAGCGTCGCCAAATAATCGCGGCGCGTGCACGGGCCGCGGCGTATCCCTCAAATATCTGTCTCCCAACCTCTACCATCGGAATCTGGTGGGCCTGGGGAGAGTCGAACTCCCGACACGCGGTTTAGGAAACCGCTGCTCTATCCATCTGAGCTACAGGCCCATGCGTTTTTATTGTAATACGTCTTGCCGCCCCCAGCGCCCCGCACTGCTTCGTCATGGCTTGCTGGGAGGAATAGTGGGTCGAGGAGGTGTCACGGTTCCCGGATCCGATTGTTCGCTCGGCACCAGCCTCGAAATACGCAAGCTCTTGAAAATCGTCGGCCAATATTCCTTCACGATATTGCTCACCGCGCTGAAGCCCATGCGAATGCCGAATCGCGTGAATGTTTTTCCCGCGGTGCGTTCCTCGTCGGGCAGATAACTGTTCGCCAGGCTTTCGGCGAAGAGCGCTCCGATCACGCCGGACCAATTGAGGGCTTCCCCGCCTCCATCGGTGCGCGTCACCAACACGCGGCGAACCGCGTAACCGATGCGCTGCCCGGCGCTCCCGTGCAGCTTCACAAAGTATCGCGGATCCTGTCGAAGCATCGCGGGCAGCAGAAACGTTCCGAACAAATGGCTCGACGCTCCGCTCGCCATCGAGGAGCCGAACCGTTTTCCGTATCCGCCCCACTCCTGGCCGTATCCCGGCAATACGTTGCGTGCCTGTGAGATACCCGCGGTGAAGGCCGAGGCCATAAACCTCGATGGCGCGATCGTTTCATCGATCGCGAGCTCCAGCTTTTGCCTGCTGCGGAAGGCTCTCTTGCTTGTTGCAAGGTCGGGAAAAAAAACCGATCTTCGTCCCAGTATCTCCAGCGTGGATTTCAGAGGTGTGTTCTCGGACTTCTGGTTTGAATAGGTTTCGCTTTGTTTGGGTGCCGGCGCATCCGGAAGATTTCCGCGCTTCGGCGCTTCCTGCGGCCGGGCTACGCCGCCAGGCGCAAGCAGAAGCGCAAGCACCAAGAAAAGATCCAGCCGATCTCTTCGGAAAGTAATTCTCGTACCTGTCATTTAGTTTTCGTTTCCTCTCAGACGTCGCGAGCGATAGATCCGTTGCTGTCAAATATATTGTCGCATTTGCCGGGCGGCAGCGCCTGCCCGCTCCAGCCTTGACACCGGAGCCGCACTGCCCTATGGTTTTCCCCACAGCAAGTGGAAATCGCCATCTCCCGCCCGCACTCGAAGATTTCCGCTTTGGAGGAATTCCATGCCATTAAACCTTTCGACGCTTTCCTTGGTTGCCTCGCCCGTCAGTCTGCAAGAAGGCCTGAAGATTCTGGAACGCGATAACTACCGCTGCCAGTACTGCGGCCTGGACGGGACGGCCAGCTTCGAAAACGCACTGGTGATGCAAGTGGATTTTGTCATGCCGCGCGCACGCAAAGGAAAGAAGGATCCGCGCAACCTCGTGGCCTGCTGCCGTCCCTGCAACACGATCAAGGGCAAGCGCGTCTATGCCAGCATGGATGAGGCCAAAGCGTACGTCCTCGCGCGCCGCGTCGAACTGCGCAACGCCTGGCTCTCCAACACTGCGCGCCCGCAGGCCAACGCCGCAAAAGCGTAGCCCGCATCTGATTTCAGCATCGGGGCGCAGTTTCAGTACGAATACCGCAGCGAAAACTGGATCAGCCGCGGCGTGCCGATGGTGTTGGTAATTCTCCCTAGGTTCTTCGGATTCTCCACATCCACGAAGAACGGGCTGGCGAATGACGGATGGTTGAACAGATTGAAGAACTCCGTCCTGAAGCTGATGCCCTGATGTTCCAGAAAGCGGAAATTCCGGCCGATGGAAAAATCCATGTTCTTTTGCGATGGGCCGCGGAAGCAGTTGCGGCCCACGCTGCCGGCGCCAAATCCGTCCGAACCAAATCCCGTTAAACCTTCCGGTCCCTGAACCGGCGAATCGGGCTGCAATGCGCCTCCCGCGCCGGTGCTGAAATTGTATCGAGTCTGAGTTTTCGATGTAATCGCATTGGCACACGAGAAACCGCCGGGGAACCACGGCGTCGCGAGGTTCGGGCTGCTGAGTCCGTAGGCGCTGCCGCCCGCCGAATCGAGCACGGTAAAAGGAGCGCCGGATTGCAACGTGAGCACTCCGCCCACTTCCCAGTCGCGGAGCGCTCGCCCGGTGAAATCGCTGCGTTGCTGGAAGAACGGAAGCGAATACGCGAAGCTGGTCACAAAGCGATGCTTGTGGTCAAAGTCCGAGAGTCCGCGGGAAAACCGCGCGTGGTTCTGGTCATTGAGCCGCGTGTCGAACGCGATGCTCGACGTCGAAGTGTCGTCAATGGATTTTGAATAGGTGTAGGCACTCTGCCAGTACAACCCGGCGCCAAACCGGTGCACCACGGTGGTCTGCAGGCCGTGGTAGTGCGAATTCGCGTCCGGCACGAAGGCTTCAAATGATCCAGGACCCAGCCCCTGCAGCGGTGCGCGCGCCGCGGTGTTTTCCGCCGTGTTGTTCACAATAGCGCACTGTAAACCCGCCCCTTGATTCCCGCTGCAATCCGCGCCCGAGATGATCACGGGTTTGCCTGGAAGAGCCAGCCGCGCCTGGTTCCGGTCGCTTACTTCGCGGAGATGCACTCCGTGCGTTCCCACGTATCCGACGTCCAGAACCCAGCCCTTCCCAAGTGCGCGCTCCAATGTCAGGTTCCACTGCTGGGTCGTCGGTGAGATCCAATGCCGCGGAACGAAAAGTCCAAACAGGGCCTGGACGTTTCCGGAATAACCGGCAAAGCAATCGGTGCGGTCGGTTGACGGGGCACCCAATGCGAATGGCAATAAGCAAGCTGGAGCGCCGGTAGGGAAGCCCCCGAAGATTGACGAAGTGGGAACAGGGCCAAACGTGCCTTGAGCGCTCAGGAGCGGCGTTGCCGTGCCGCCGCCGTTACTCGCACACGGCGAGGATCCCGGAACGCTCCAAAAGAGACACTGCAGGCTGTCGGGTCCGACCAACGCCGGCACCACTGCCGGCTGGAACGGAGAAGTGAAAGAAAGGTTGTCCACCGCTCCCGTGTCTTCACGCACGCTATAAATCCCAAAGCCACCGCGAATAGATGTTTTCTGGTGTCCGCCGAGGTCATAGGCAAACCCGATACGCGGCTCCATCACAGTAGCCCAGTTGTTATTCAACCCCGAGCGCAGGGCGGTCGCGGGCAGGCCCAGGTTGAATTTGCTCGCGCACTTGGGATAGAAAAACGGCTGTCCCCCCAGCGAGCTCAACGTCCCTGGATCGACGTTTCCCGAGTGGCAGAGATTGTCGTAGGGCGCCCCGTTGATCTCCACGCGCATGCCCAGATTCAGCGTCAGCGATTTTGTGACGCGATAGTCGTCCTCCCCGAAGAAACTCACCGCGGGAATTCGCCAGTCGTGCGTCGAAACTCCGCTCGAGCCGTCGGCGAAACCCGAGCCAAGTTCTCCGATCATGAACGACTGGAAATCCGTGAAGTTGAGCGGAGAGATGAAGACCAGTCCATTGTCCGCCACCGGCAAATTCCGTCGCAGCGCCGTGCGGTCGAATTCGCCGCCGAACTGAAACGCGTGTTTCCCCCGCGTGTAGCTCACGATGTCTTCATAGGAAAGACTGTCGGCCAGCGAATCCGTCGTATTCGCGGGATTGGGACCTATATCGAATCCCAGGCTCGAAAAGGAAAACCGGTAGGAATTGTTTGTCACCAGCGGTCCCCGGTCAATTCCCAGGGCGGTGGCTAAATTCGGTATCCCCTGTGGTGGCTGGTTGTTTAGGTGGTACCCGATCACGCTTACACCGAAGCGGAATTCGTTCACCAGCGCCGATGTAAAGATATGCGTCTCAGTAATCCCCCCAAACCGCGTGCGCAGAGGAATATCAAGCGGATAGTTGAGGTCGCTTGCCTTGGCCACGCCTCCTGCTTGCAGAGGAAACGACGCGGCGCCGAACGGCTCAAAAGTCTCCACATCGGAGAAGAAAAACCTCTCCGAGATGCGTTCCTTGCCTCCGCGGAACTCCTTGTCCCAATTCGCCGTGAACTGATCATCCCTGAACCTGCCGGGCGTGCTCACCACGAAGGACACCGGAGTTCCGGCTGATGTTCCTGCGGGAACGCTGAGCAATGGAAACAGGAAACCGTTCGCCGCCGAACCGAACTGCGGGCTCTTGACCGAAAGGAGCGCGGCCGCCACTGGATCGATTTTGGCTCCTGCCGGCAGACCGCCGGGGAAGAAGTCCGCCGCAAGATTGGCCTCGTGCACTGCGTCGGTGCCACGGTCCGCCGCCGGAACATAAGGAACAATCGTGCTGATCAGTGTTCCCGGCGAATCGCCGCTGCGCTGTCGCGTCCCCTGGTAATTCACAAAGAAGTAGCCCAGCTTGCCCTTCGGACCGACTGGTCCGCCCAGACTCCCGCCAAAGATGTTCTGCTTGATCACGGGTCTCGATTGGCCCTGCGCGCTCAGAAACCAGTCATTCGCATCCAGCACCGTGTTGCGAAAATACTCGAAGGCATCAAAATGAAAGTCCGCGCTTCCGCTCTTCATCACTGCGTTGATGTTCCCGCCGCCGTCGCGTCCCTGTGTGGCATTGTAAAGGCTCGTACTGACCTTGAATTCCTGGATGGCATCCGGGCTTGGCAGCGGCGTGTTGGCCAGCTCTCCGATGGTGATGTCATTCGCGTTGATGCCCTCAATCTGGTAGTTGTTGTTGTCGTCGCGCCCGCCGTTCACGTTCATGCGCACATCGCCGCGCCCAAGCTGCGAGGCGGAGTTCAGCGAAGACGTTGCGCCCGCGGATAGGGACAGCAACTGCTGGAAATTTCTCGTCGCCAATGGCAGGTTGCCGATCGTGCTGCCGCTAAGCGACTCACCGGTGGTCGCGTCCTCCGTCTTAATACTCTCAAGCGTGGCCGATACTTCCACTTTTTCTTCAACGGTTCTTGCTTTCAGCGCGATTGTCAATCGGGTCGTCTCCGTGACGCGCACTACCACGTCGCGTAGCGTGGTCTGCGCAAAATTCGTCGAGTTTACTCGCACCGTATATGTGCCGGGCGGCAGGAGCGCCGCCGTAAACAGTCCGGAAGAATCCGTCGCGTCAGTTCGCACTACGCTGCCGGTCGTGGTCGCCACGATCTCCACTTTTGCGCCCGCAATCACGGCCCCGCTCGCATCCTCCACCACTCCGCTGACTGCGCCGGTCGCGCCGCCTTGCGCGCAGATCTGTTCGACCGGGCCGAGCAGGAGAATCAATACAAATAAGGGAACGAGAATTCGTGCGAGAGAGGACATACTCAAGCTCCTTTTCCGATTTGTTTATGGGTCGAGAAGATTTGCGCGCAGAATCCCTCGTCAGGACTCTGTGCCCCCGGGCACTATAATATTGTCACCGCCCCAAAATCCAGAGGGCTGGCAACTTTTTTCTTTATCCTTCGGTTCGGAAAAGCCGATGATTATCCGCGAAAAGACAAACACAGCGTGCTTTCACTCCGCTCCCAGAAAGTGCCGATTCTCGCGCGGTGTTCCGGTGTAACTTTCGAAGGAGGCCCGCAGTCCCTCGCTAACGTTGTCAAAATCATCCTGGACGGCCCCCGCCCCGACGGCTCCCAGGACAAAGACTATTCACAGCCAATCCAACGCACATGACCACTCCAATCAATCTACGCTTTGCACCGGTAGCACAGGCTCTCCTGACTGTCCGCTTTATCGTGGCACAGCCCGCCACGCGCGCCAAGGGCCACTTCTCCATCCACCCGTGCTATCATCTCTTCCGCCGCAACAAAGTTGCCGCCCATCCCTGCCCGCCGGAGGTCAATATGAGTCGCGTGGTTCGTACCATCCTCATCGTCGTCGGCATTCTGGTAGTGGTTCTCCTCGTCGCGCCGTTTCTCATTCCAGTGAATCAATTCCGTCCTACCATCGAGCAAGACGCTTCCGTAGCGCTTGGCCGCAAAGTGCAGCTCGGCAATCTCAGCCTCTCACTGATCAGCGGTTCGCTCGCCGCGGAAAATCTTTCCATTGGTGACGATCCCAAGTTCAGCACTGCGCCCTTCCTCACGGCGAAATCCCTCAAGGTTGGCGTCGAGCTGATTCCGCTCGCTCTCTCCCGCACGCTCAATGTCACCGGCATCACCATCGAGAGTCCCGAAATCACCCTCATCCGCGGCACAGCGGGCCAATGGAACTACTCTTCGCTCGGTGGAGCTGCGGCAAAGGCACAGCCGAAATCCAAATCCTCCGGCTCCACAAACGCCGTTTCGGATCTCACCATCGGCAAACTCGAGTTGAAGAACGGTCGCCTCACTGTCGGGTCGACGAGCTCCAAAAAGCTCAGCACTTACGATCACGTTTCCGTCACCGCCTCGAATTTCTCCATGACTTCCAAATTTCCTGTGAGCGTCGCCGCGCAGCTCCCCGACGGCGGAAACCTGAAGCTGGACGGCAACGTGGGTCCGATCGACGAAGCCGATGCCGCGCTTACGCCGCTCGACGCCAAGCTCAATGTCACTTCCTTAAATCTCGCTTCCACCGGTTTCCTTGATCCTTCTCTAGGACTCGGCGGGCTGCTGGATCTCGCGGCAACGATCGCTTCCCACAAGGGTGAGGCCGAAACAAAAGGCGACGCAAAACTATCCAAAGCGCTTCTCGTCGCCGGCGGCTCGCCCGCGGGCGTTCCCGCTGACGTCAATTTCAATACGAAATACGATCTTCGGAAGAACGCTGGCGTCATCAATCCTTCCACGTTGAAAATTGGCACTGCCGCTGCACACCTTTCCGGCACATATCAGACGCCCGGCGACGAGACCATCGTAAACGTCAAGATCGAAGGCGAGAACATGCCCGCGCGCGATCTCGAAGCTTTTCTCCCCGCCCTTGGTATCCATCTTCCGAAAGGCGCTTCGCTCGCCGCCGGTACACTGAGCACCAACCTCAATGTCACCGGGCCGACCAACAAACTGGTCACCAATGGCACCGTCGGGCTCTTCAAAGCGAAAATCGCCAACTTCGATCTAGGCTCGAAGATGTCCACGATCAACATGCTAACGGGCCTTAAGACTGGCCAGGATCTCGATATCGAAAAACTCACCACAAATTTGCGCATGGCTACCAATGGCCTCCAGGCCGACAATTTCCTGGCTGTTATTCCCGCACTTGGCAACCTCGTCGGGGCCGGCACCGTCGATTCCAAAAACAATCTTGATTTCAAAATGGCGGCAACCCTGGCCAATTCGGCCGCCACTTCTTCAACAAGCGGGGCGCCTGCGTCGGGCATCGGAGGCTTGCTGGGCGCCATCGGGGGAGGGAAGGGCAGTTGCAAGGGCGCCACGATTCCTTTTCTGATCCATGGCACTACGGCGGATCCCAAATTCGTTCCGGACGTCGGCGGGATTGCCGCGAGCATGCTCAAGTCGCAGCTCGGCTGCGTGGGCGGCGCTCTTCCTGGAAAATCGCTGCAGGCAAACCCCAACAATCCTATGGACGCGCTCAGCGGGTTCCTCAAGAAAAAGCCCTGAGGGTTCCACGCAACAGTTCCGAAATTTTGCGCCGGCCTTTCTTGGAATCACTCGTAGCGCAGTGCCACGACGGGATCCACGCGCAGTGCCCGCCGCGCTGGAATGTAAGAAGCGAGCTGGGCTACAACCGCGAGCCGAGTGGACCCCATGGTGGCTTTGCGTTACGAAGAACGAATACCTCGCTTTTTTCCGAAACGAAGAGAAACTTTTCCGTGGGAACTGCGTTCCTAAGGATGGGCCCCATGCGAAAACTGTTCTCCTCACTGTTCGCACTCACCTGTCTTGGTTTAGCCGGCACCGCCCATGGCCAAGATGTCGGGAAAATCGTGGATCAATATGTGAAAGCGGCCGGAGGATCGAAGACCCTATCCAGGATTCAGACGCTGACGATGGAAGGAACATTTACGAATGGTTCGGATGGGAAGGCGGGGACGTACACCCTTAGCACGAAGCTGCCGAACCGGTATTACTCTGAGCTGATCGTCGGCGATAAGAATCTGATCGAGGCGTACAACGGGAAATCGGCCTGGCGGCAGAACGCTGCAGGAGAAATCGGGACGCTGGTAGGCCCCGAAGGTTTTCAACTGGAAGCCGCGGGTCAATATTACAATTCGCGGCTAGTGAATCCGAAGAAGAACAAATTGACTGTAGCCTTCGTGGGGCACGCGGAGGTGCGCGGCAAGGATGCGCTACAAATCGAAGTGGGCACAGCGACGGGCGTGAAGCGGCAGGCTTTCTTCGATTCGCAGACGCACTTGATTGTTAAAGAGGCGGCGACAGTCGGTGGAGTGGAGGAAGAGATTTTCTACGAGGAGTACCGGCCCGAAAGTGGCGTGCAAATTCCGCGCAAAATTGAATTACGGCGCGCAGGGGAGAGTTACCAGATTATCGTGACGCGGACTGCGGTGAATGGAGTGATCGGCGAACGCGTATTTGATTTTCCGAAGAAATCGCAAGTGCAATTGCCGGACCTGAAGACGCTGTTCAAAGAGATCGACGACAACCAGAAAGCCATCGACAAGATCAAGGAAAACTATGCGGGCAGCCGGGCTGAAGAAGAGACGGAATACGAAGGCAATGGAAAAGTGAAGAAAATTGAAAAGCGAGAGTATACGTTTTTCTACCTGAACGGCGATGAGGTTTCGACGCTGGTGAAGAAGGACGGCAAGCTGCTGAGCGAAGAAGAACAGAAAAAGGAAAACGAGAGAGTAGAAAAGGAGATCTGGGACATCCAGAAGCGCGAAGCCAAGAAAGAAGCGAGGGAAGAAAAAGACAAGGCGCAAGGAAAAGAAGAAAAGGATGGGGACGAGCCAGGAATCGAGGTTTTCTTGCGAGCATGCCAATTTGTGAATCCGCGGCGGGAGCGCTTCCGAGGACAAGATGTGCTGGTGTTTGATTTCGAGCCGAATCCGGAGTTCAAGGCGCACAAGCTGGAGGAGAAGGTGGTGCAGAAGCTGGCCGGGGTGGTGTGGATCGACGAAAAAGCACGTGACGTGGCGCGGCTGGAGGCATATTTCGTTGGCGACATAAAATTCGCCGGCGGTTTGCTGGCGAATCTGCAAAAGGGCACGAGCTTCGTCTTCGAACAGGCGTTCATCAATAACGAGGTTTGGCTTCCCACATACGAAGAAGTGCACGTGGGCGTGCGCGTTCTATTGGTGAAGGGAATTAAGGTCAACGAAGTGACGCAGTATTCCGACTACAAAAAGTTCAACGTGGAGACGCTCGCGACGATCGGCA